>Ga0255338_1000236_pt1 | contig 223691 bp, 213 predicted proteins | sample MeOH1_35cm_T4_19_FD_203715 | JGI IMG/M metagenome (GOLD analysis project Ga0255338, IMG submission 203715) | Sandy soil microbial communities from University of British Columbia, Vancouver, Canada - MeOH1_35cm_T4_195 | ecosystem: Engineered > Artificial ecosystem > Sand microcosm >...
CCTTTGTGCCAGTGGCGCCGGGCTTAAGAGTAGTTACCGCCGCCTGAATGCATCAGGTATTGAGGGCCAAAATATGAAGTTGCGTTTCTTTTTCGATTATGGCGGAGACTGTCTTTGGGCGGATGACGGCGAAGCACGTGCCGCGTATGGTTATCCTGTGAACCTTGATGAACTGCCGCTATCAGTTGAAACGAAAGAGTTTTCTCGCACCGTTGGAGCATTGTTTGATGAACTACTGGAAAACAAGCAAGACGAGGCACATTCCAGGCTCCAAGATGTGTACCGCCAACGTAGCAAGGAACTCTATGAAAGACTCGTTACCGAGCTAGGTCCTGCATTCAATGTCGTTAATGAAATCTAGATAATTTTTCATTATGACTTTTACGACTCTACCCAATATTTCCGAAAAAGAACAGTTTGCAGAACTGACAGGAAAATCAATATTCGATGGCGCTGCCTGCAAATGCGGTGATGCTATCGAGTCCGGTGACCTTGTGGCCGCCAACTTCGATGTGAGAGACGTTCACACGGGCGGCGGCCTGCATCTGCTGGAAGAACGTAACTAAGGCCGCGTAACCTGGCGCGGGCGCCGGAGGATGATGCGAGTCCCCAATGGTATAGCCATAGACCAGGACGGATACGGCGACTGGATGACAGTGCCCACTCTCGACGCAACTTCTTGGCGTGTCATGGGTGTTGTGGAAGCCGTCTACAAACTAACGCGCTACAAATAAACTGGCTACAAATAAACTGGCCGGAGGGACAGCACCACGCAGAGCAAGCTACGCATTCCCCTCATCCTTTAACCCCCGAGAAGGGGGCAAATCCGGCAGCTGATTTTCCGGATGCTCGGCCAGTGATTAAAAGTGTAACCCAAACCACCCAATCAGCGAGAATGAATACTGAGAGTCACTTGGAAGCAGGTAATCCGGCGACCATCAATTTACCCGCAATGTCATCAAGCGGATGTTCGAATATGCGATCCCGCCGAGCCGCACCAGGATGCTATCACCTGATGAAATCGGCAAGGTCCTGCGCGCGGCATTCCCTTAAAGAGTACAAAAATTTATCCACTGTTTCGATTGCGCATAACTGGCGTTATTATAAATTGGGTACAAATATAAATAATTTGTACCCTTTTGGGTAATCGTGCTATATTTTAAACATTGACTCACGCGCACACGACGGGAAACCATGACGCCAGAAGAATTTGACGCCGCCTTGAAATCGCTGGGCTGGAAGCAGTCCGATTTTTGCAAGATGGCCGACGTAGACAAGAACACGCCTAGCCGCTGGATGAATGGCATCACGCCGATCCCTGGATGGGCGGCAAGGTTTTTGGCGATGGCGCAGGAGATTAAGCGACTCTCGAAATTGATCGAGCCGCAGAGGTAGCACGACCGAAGCTTGATGGCATCGGGCAAAAAAACGGCCGGCAAGGTGTTCGAGCACCTGGACGGCCTGACCAAAACCCAAACTAGATAGGAGTTTGAACCATGGCTAAAGCCAATTCTAGCAGCACCACGAAAACCCCGGCAGCACCTGCCCTATCGTTCACCGATGCCTATGGCGCAATGATCACCATACCCGCGGGAGGCGCGCAAGATTATGCCGGCGTCAAATCCGAGCAGCTACGGGCCATAACGCGAATGCTCGCAACAGATTTTGAATTGGATAGAGACTTGGAAAGGCTTTTCCAAGTAATCGCAAATGGCCTTGCGGGGGAGGTCGACCAGTTGCTCTACCTAGTCGCCAAGGATGCCGAAAACATGAACAAAGCGGAGGCTTAATCATGGCAAACACCTATGACAATTGGCCCACTGACAGCCTAGCAAAACACATTGGCGACCTAGCCGATGAAATGAATGACCATTCCAGTCTGGTTGTTTCTGTGGCATATGGTGGCGAAGCATACGCCGGATCGAATGACGCCCAAGGAAACCCGATTGATTGCACTTCCGAAGGCATTTTCCGCGCAATTATTTCTATGTCCGAAAGCTGCGCCACTTACCACAGCTTGAAAGAAGCTGTCGAGGAACTGCAAGCCCGGTTTGCCAAGAGCGCCGAGGTGCAATCATGAACCAACAACAGGAAGCGGAATTGCTGGCGGCATTTCGGGTTTTTAGTCCAAAAACAAAAGAACTGGTTATGATTTTTATGCGAGGTCAGGCCGGAAGGGAAGCAGCCAACAAGCCGCGGCTAAAACTGATCGTTAACAAACCGAGCAAGCAGTAATATCTACCACCGTCAGCACTCCGGCGGTTTTCAGTTTAACCATGCCTACCGCGACGGCGGGAAAACTGGGTTCCCTTACCCGGCCGGCATGGTTTCCGTTTTAAGGAGCGAAAAGGGGCGCCATGAAACCCATATATTCAATTCAAGAACTGAAAAATTTATTCGCGCGCCATGCTGACCGCAAATCCATTGTCGAAATCTCCGACGGCTTGATCGCGAGTGGTGTACCGTTAATTTGCAGTGGCGAACCTGCCGATTTGTCGCAATGGCGTGAAATTGGTTGTTTTCGTCAAAGTGATGGAAGTATCGTTATTGTCGATGCTCATCCGGTTCCACACCCAGATACTGTAATCATTTCCACAGAGGCTTTGCCGCCAGCGTGGAAAGATTGGATCGAAAAAAGTACAAACAATGAAACTTCAGAAGCTGCTGTACAACCGCTAAAAATGCAGGAGGCAGAGCGCAATAGGCTTCTGAAGCACATAGGGTGCTTAGCTCTTGCTCTTGCTGAGGCGTCAAGACGTTATAAGCGCGGTGTCGAGCCAAGTGCTAACCAGATAGCCGAGGCCGTAGCTGACATTCTCGAAAGCTTGCCTGACGCGAACAAACGTGGGACGGGAGTGTCGAATATTCGCGCAAGCATTTCAGAAGGGATAGGGCTGCTAAAGAAATAACACTTTTGCCAATTGGCAGCGCGTTCTGCTAATTGGCAATTGGCAGAGTAGTTGCGTTAAAAAATACGTATCGTCATGTGCTTCACCGCGAATCAATCGCAGTGGCACAGACCTCAAGTTGAGGAATGCGACGATGCGAAACGATCCCACCATGCCCAGCGCCCTTGCTGCAATTGCAGCTGGCCGCGACCACATCCAAACCGCTGAATTTGCCCGCGCTACGAACAGGGCAAGTCAGACCATCCGCAAGAATTACTGTCTTACTGGAGAATGCTTCGGCATTCGTCCAGTGAAGTTCGGCAATCGCTTGCTTTGGCCAGTTGAGAAAATTGCATTCTTGCTGAGCGAGGGTGCAAATGTCTAATCCAAAAAAGAAAAAAGCCCCGACCGTTGGCGCGGAGGGAGCTTCTAAAGAAAAACAGGCGAAACGCAAATATAGCGCGAAATCTACAGCCAGTGAAGCACAGCGCGAACGCATCATCGAGGCATTGCGCCAAAGTCCGAAAACATCCTATGACCTGCGCCGCCTTGGTTGCTACCAGAGCGCCGCACGCGTCAAGGAACTGCGCGACAAATTTGGTTTTGACATCAACATGGAGCGAGTCACACTATATGACCGGGACGGCTACATGCACCCCCGCTGTGCTCGCTATACCCTGATTTCCGAGCCGGAGGGAGCGTGATGGATGGCAAAGAAAAATCAACGATCCAAGAGCCGCGATGCTGGCGGGTTCGTCGCTTTGCCTTGGCAAGTGATCGACAGCCCCGCCTATCAAGGTTTAAGCGCCTATGGCAAGGCGCTGCTGATCGACATTGCCAGGCAATACAACCTGAGCAACAACGGCGCATTACGCTGCGGGCGGGCCTACATGCAGCCGCGTGGTTGGAACAGCATGGATACGCTCACCAAGGCCAAACGCGAATTGCTGGATGCTGGCCTGATTCACGAGACCGTCAAAGGAGCGCGCCCCAACAAGGCAAGCTGGTACGCCGTGACGTGGTGCGCACTCGACAAGCTGGACGGACTAGATGCAGGCGCAGCAGCAGCATTCGAGCGCGGCGCATACCATCGGAAAAAGCCGATTCCGTAAAACGATTGCCTTAGACCGCCACACGGTACAGGAAGGGCATTTTTAGTACCGCCCCACGGTACAGTGAGCATATCCACTGTACCGCCCCACGGTGCTATAAGGCCTGTTTTAAGTGCCTTGCCTGTACCGCCACACGGACACCTCTAAGAATTACCATCTACTACAAGGAATTAAAACATGACCAGCTTTAACGACAGCATTCCAGAACTGAAGATCGAGCAAATGAACGATGGCATTGGCGAGGGCCTGATCCTGCTGGAGCAAGACAGCGGCGGCAATATTGACCGCGTGGCCATTCATCCGGTCCACTTGCGCCACATGGCGGAAAAGTTCGGCCTGATCGAGACAAGCGACCCCAAAGCCGCCAAGGAGATCGCCACCTTAAAGCGCCGCCTGCGTATGCTGCGGGATCGTGTCGACCACCTTGGCGATTGGCTCGCGAATCATTCAGACCACAAGCACGCCGATCTAACTTACGAAGTCACCTACGCAACAGCTACGGCAGACCTTGCGGATGAATGGTGCGCCGAGATGGAAGAAAGCGAAAAGCCGCAAGAGACAGGCCAGCTTGATTTGATCCCGAGTTAGCCGATCTAGCTGGCGCCGGTGGTCAGAAAACCAAAGACGACCAAGATGGACAAGCAGGCTTTCTACTCCCAGCTGATCGGCATTGCCGAAGCAAAGGGATACCGGGAAGGCTGGATTGCGCACAAATACCGGGAATATTTCGGTGTCTGGCCGAGAAGCTTGCAAGATACGGCATGGGCCCGTACTTTGACCCGGTTCCGCTGGTATCCAAACGGGAGGTATCCAATCAAGTATCCACGAAAAGGCCAAAGTGCTGGTACGCAAGGAGACGGTACGCAGCGAAGTACGCACCGATTACCCGCAAAAGTACGATTAAATTAAGTGCTCTGGCAATTCACATTCAAGACTCACACACATGCTGCCGAGGCTGGGATGCTGGCCAGCGCTTTGGATCACGGTACGCATATGATGTGGATTTGTTGCTATGGTGGGGGAAAACATCCCATAAATATGGGATGTGCTACCAAGAAAAATCCGATATACGTACGGCGGCGTTCCGGCACGCTATGCCGATAGGTGAAAAAGATGGCAAGAACTTTTGAAAATCCAGCAAACGGCTACCTAGAAACGGTAGGCGCAGGCGATTCATGGGCTGTGTTTTTCCTTGGCGCCATTTACTTGGCAATCAAGGGCCTATGGAGTCATGTGTTTATCTGGCCAGTCCTCGTTGTTCCGCTAACGCTGGCGACCCGCTCCTGGTGGTTCGTGGCGTGACGGAGGTTGACTCTGATGCCGTTTATTTCTTTAGGCTCGGCAAGCATGGGTTTATCAAGTCCATCCAGCGCATCCCAAGGGGAACTCAATGATTTACCGGGCGAAGTCTAAGAACCCGGATTTTGATGCTTTTGAGATTGATGAGACGATGGATTTTCAGGTGCTTGTTAAAGTCCTGACCGTCTGGAAAATTGAACAGTTTTAGGGTTAAAAGAAAGACGCCCATGACCGAAGATGAAATATACGAAACCGTCATAATAGAAATTAAGGAGCGCCGAATTGACCAGGCGACTTGGGCGCGCGCATTGGCGGATGCGGATGGGGATCGAGATAAGACGGTCGCCAGATACATTAAATTACGCGTTTTGCAGATGAATGATGCCGACAAGGCGAATAGCACCATCATCCCTGATGGCGTAAAGGGCTGGAGTTGGGCGGCATTTCTTTATTCTCCTCTTTGGGGGGTTTTTAATCGAGTTTGGTGGGGACTCCTTGTCGTGATCCCATTTGTTGGATTTTTCGTTGCACTGTGGCTCGGCTTTAAAGGCAAAGAGATGGCTTGGAGTAGTCGCAAGTGGGAAAGTGTCGCCCACTTTCAGCGAGTGCAAAGGAAATGGTCTGAATGGGTTATCGGCACCATCTTGGCGATTTTTGGCGCCGGGATACTAGTGGCCGCCGCACTCCCAGCTTATCAAAACCAATTAAAACGACAGGTAGTCGTCACTGAGCCCGCCATAGAAACACCAGGCAATACTAACGCACCTATTGATTGGAGTAATGGCAAAATCACCCCGCCAGCCAATGAATCAGCGCAAGCCTCTCACGATAGTGACCAGCAGGCCAGTCAAGGCACATCGGCCAGCGTAGAGGCAGAGCACTACCGTCAAATATATGCGGCGCACCCGGATACCGATGTAATTATAGAACACCCTAGCTTCAAATACTGGCTGGCAAAATACCCGAATTATCAACGCATTGCATCAAAAGGCAGCGCGCAAGAAGTCATTGATATGCTCGCTGCTTACAAGAGCGCCAATTCAGGTCAAAAGATTGCCCTGCCCACCGCAGCAACTGCGCCACCAACCCCAAGTTATGCACAAGAAAATCCAAGTTCCAGTAAAAAGGCGATGGATGTCTTGTACCCGCCATGCGTATTCAAGCCAGTAATGACGGATGAAGAAATAAATGCGTGTCGAAATAGATAAGGATAGAAGAACCCCGCCCATACAGGCGCGGGGCTTACGCAAGCACTGCCAGTCCGCCCTATCGGCGGCGTTGTCCTGCTAAAAACCAAAAAACTAGGAGTGCATCATTGTGAGCGACTTGCCGGCCGCAAGACTGGATTACAAGTCCGTCAAAAACACCAGCATTACAACCGGCATTGGCGCGGTTTTAGCAATTGTCTTTGGTGTTGCCGCGTTCAATGCGACGGTGCTTTCAAATATGCTGGCGTCATTTGAGTCCGGGAAGAATACCAGCACCGCACAAGCAGAAGTAAAGAGACAAAGCGAAGAAACGGCCGCATTGCTCAAGCAAATTCAAGGGCAAATAAAGCCTTCGCAATCCCAGAAATACCCCCAACCCGCTCCGGCGGGTTTTTATTGCCTGAGTCACTTGGGTGGTTACTGGCGCCGAAGTTAGCAAGAGTCAGCAGAAAGTCAGCAAGATGAATCGCCTTTTGCTCCCAACACAGCTATGTGCCCGCGAGGCGACCTAATAAAATCTAATGTTGGGCCGACGTGAAGCGGCAAGGTTTTAGTAAGGGCGAGTGGCGCGAACCGCAGCAAACCGCAGCAAACCGCAGCAAGGTTTGGAAGCCCAAAAGCCCCCAAATGTGAGCAAGATGTGAGCAGCGTTCCGTGCTGTGAGATGCTGGTTGCCAAAAGTAGACAGCAGGTTGCCAAAAGTTTCCAGGCGGTTTCCAACACATCGCCCGCGCAGAAGCATTAGGCGACGAGAGATGGGTGGGCGCTGGCGGGGGCGGATTGAATGTCTGACACTTCATGCCGAGACACCGCCCAGTATCCTTCGTTTTGTTAACGTGACCCAAAAAGATATTTTTGCTGACGCATTGACCGGCAAAACCTACACAGCGCCTACATGGTGCCGAGAATAAAAAATTTCAGTCAAAAAAATTTATCTAAGTCTTTGATTTTATTGGCCTGCCCAGCAGGAGTCGAACCTGCGACCTACGGCTTAGAAGGCCGTTGCTCTATCCAACTGAGCTATGGGCAGTCGTAGACTGAAATGAAAACGGGCTGTCTGAAAGACAGCCCGTCAGGGTATTACTGGTCGGAGTACAAGGATTCGAACCTTGGACCCCCTGGTCCCAAACCAGGTGCGCTACCGGGCTGCGCTACACTCCGAAGAAGTAAATTATACTACGACTGCCAAGCCCAGGTCAAATGAGAATATTGCATGGAGCAAATCGGGCACAACAGTCGCCGGACTAGGCCGCCTGCACCTTGTCTGCAAGCCGGCGCGCCAGGCTCTCGGCGACGTTGGCGCTCTTGGCCTCCACCATCACCCGCAGCAAGGGTTCGGTGCCGGAAGCGCGAATCAGCACGCGCCCGGTGTCGCCCAGTTCACGCTCGACCACCCCCTTCTCCTCGACCACCGCCGCATTCTTTTGCCAGTCGAAGCCAGGCGCCACTTTCACATTGATCAGGGTTTGCGGATACATGGCGATATCCGCCGTGGCCTGCTGCAGGGTCTTGCCGCTGCGCCGCAATGCCGACAGCACCTGCAGCGCCGAGACGATGCCGTCGCCGGTGGTGTGCTTGTCGAGGAACAGCAAATGACCCGAGCCCTCCCCGCCCACTTGCCAGCCGCGCTCCTGCAATACCTCCAGCACGTAACGGTCGCCCACCTTGGCGCGGGCGAAGCCGACGCCCATTTCCCGAAACGCCACTTCCAGCGCCATGTTGGTCATGAGGGTGCCCACCGCTCCCGCCACGCCGCCATTGGCCATGCGATCCTTGACCATGATGTACAGCAGTTCGTCGCCATTGTAGATGCGGCCTGCGCTATCGACCATGATCAGACGGTCGGCATCGCCATCGAGCGCGATGCCGAGGTCAGCCTTCTGTTCCTGCACTGCCGCCGCCAGCGCCTTGGGCGCCGTGGCGCCAAAGCCGTCGTTGATGTTTACGCCATTGGGCTGGTTGCCGATGGCGATGACTTCCGCGCCCAGTTCGTGGAACACGTGCGGCGCGATATGGTAGGCGGCGCCGTGCGCGCAATCCACCACGATCTTCATGCCGCGCAAATCCAGCTCGCCGGGGAAGGTGCTCTTGCAGAATTCGATGTAACGCCCCTGCGCATCGTCCAGGCGCCGCGCCTTGCCCAGCTTTTCGGAAGCCACGCATTCGATCGGCGCTTCCAGCGCCGCTTCGATGGCCGCCTCTACCGCGTCCGGCAACTTGTTGCCCTGGGCGGAAAAGAACTTGATGCCATTGTCGTGATACGGATTGTGCGATGCCGAGATGACCACCCCCGCCGACAGCCGCAAGGCGCGCGTCAGATAGGCCACGGCCGGGGTCGGCACCGGGCCGGCCAGCATGACATCGATGCCGGCGGCGGAAAAACCGGCTTCCAGAGCAGCTTCCAGCATGTAGCCGGAAATCCGCGTGTCCTTGCCGATCAGGACGGTCTTCTTGCCCGATTCGCCCTGCGCCAGCACCTTGCCGGCGGCGTAACCCAGGCGCATGACAAAGTCCGGCGTGATCGGCAGCGTGCCGACGCGGCCGCGCACACCGTCGGTACCAAAATATTTGCGTGACATCGTGTCTATCCACTCCCGTTATGTAATCTTGTTCAGATAGTTGCGGCATCCGGCCGCGTGGCTTGCCAGACCTTCAGCGCATCGACCGTCGCCGCAACATCATGCACGCGAACGATGCGGGCGCCATGCGCGGCCGCAACCAGTGCGGCGGCCACGCTGCCGGGCATGCGTTCCTCGACCGGCTTGCCGGTGATCGCGCCGATCATGGTCTTGCGCGACATCCCCGCCAGCAGGGGCAATTGCAGTTCCTGCAGAACACGCCCGAGATTTTTCAGCAATTCAATGTTATGCGCAAGCGTTTTTCCGAAGCCGAAACCAGGATCGATGCACATGCGCGCGCGCGCGATGCCGGCAGCGCCGATTTCTTCGACGCGCTGGCGCAGGTAGCTCGCAACTTCGCTGGTGACATCGCGGTACTGCGGATCGGCTTGCATGCTTTGCGGGTCGCGCTGCATATGCATGATGCACAAGCCGCAATCGCTGTCCTTGACTGCCGCCAGTGCGCCAGGCGCATTGAAGCCATTGATGTCGTTGATCATGTCGGCGCCTGCCAGCAGCGCCTCTTTCATCACTTCAGGCTTGTAGGTATCGACCGACAGCGGCTTGCCGCAATCGCGCAGCGCATACAGGATGGGCATGACGCGGCGCAGCTCTTCGTCCAGCGGCACCACGGGCGCCCCCGGCCGGGTCGATTCGCCGCCAATGTCGATCATGTCGGCGCCTTCGGCGATCATTTGCTCGGCGTGATCCAGCGCCGCCTCCAGCGGCATGAACTGGCCGCTGTCGGAAAACGAATCGGGGGTGATGTTGAGGATCCCCATGACCAGCGGTCGGTCCGCCTGACCCAGTGCCAGCCGGTAACGCCCGCATTCCAGAAAATTTTGCATGTGATTTATTTTAAAAAGAAAAAGGGTGAGGAAACATCCTCACCCTTGGCTTGAAAGACTTCAACCTAGATCATGACGCGGCGCTCAGGCCGGTGCCGCGGCGTTGGGCGATACGCCACCTGCAGGCGTATCCGGCGGCGGCGTGCGCTTGGATGGCACGCCTGCCTTGGGCAGACGTGGCGCAAGGCCCGCCATGATGTCGTTGATCTGGTCTGCATCGATGGTTTCCCATTCGAGCAGGGTTTTCGCCATCGTCTCGACCTTGTCGCGGTTGTCTTCGATCAGCTTGCGCGACAGCGCGTACTGGGCATCCAGGATGCTGCGGATCTCGGCATCGACCTTCTGCTGGGTGCCTTCCGAAATGGTCTTGGAAGAGCCGCCGAAATAACCTTCGCTCTGGTTGTCTTCGTAGACCATGGTGCCCAGGCTTTCCGACATGCCGTAGCGCGTCACCATGGCGCGCGCCAGCTTGGTGGCCCGCTCGAAGTCGTTGGAGGCGCCGGTGGACATCTGGTGCATGAACACTTCCTCGGCAATGCGGCCGCCGAACAGGATGGCGATTTCCTCGAGCATCTTGTCCTTGTACATGTTGACGCGATCATGCTCGGGCAATTGCCAGGTCAGGCCCAGCGCGTAACCACGCGGCATGATGGTGACCTTGTGCACCGGATCAGCCTTCGGCAGCAGCTTGGCCACCACGGCATGGCCGGACTCATGGTAAGCCGTGTTGGTGCGCTCTTCCTCGCGCATGACGGCGGACTTGCGCTCCGGCCCCATGACGATCTTGTCCTTGGCATCCTCGAAATCCTGCATTTCCACCAGACGCTTGCTGCGGCGCGCGGCAAACAGCGCGGCTTCGTTGACCAGGTTGGCGAGGTCGGCGCCGGAAAAGCCCGGCGTGCCGCGTGCCAGGATATCGGCCTTGACGTCCGGCGCGATAGGCACCTTGCGCATGTGCACATAAAGGATCTGTTCGCGGCCGCGGATATCCGGCAAGCCCACCATCACCTGGCGGTCGAAACGGCCCGGACGCAGCAGCGCCTTGTCCAGCACGTCGGCGCGGTTGGTGGCGGCGATCACGATCACACCGGCATTGGCTTCGAAGCCATCCATCTCGACCAGCAACTGGTTGAGGGTCTGTTCGCGCTCGTCGTTGCCGCCGCCCATGCCGGCGCCGCGATGGCGGCCGACGGCGTCGATTTCGTCGATGAAAATGATGCAAGGGGAATGCTTCTTGGCATTCTCGAACATGTCACGCACGCGGGAGGCACCCACGCCGACGAACATTTCGACAAAGTCAGAACCGGAAATGGTAAAGAACGGCACCTTGGCTTCGCCGGCAATGGCGCGCGCCAGCAGAGTCTTGCCGGTACCCGGCGGCCCCACCATCAGGACGCCGTGCGGGATACGCCCGCCCAGCTTCTGGAACTTGGTGGGGTCGCGCAGGAAATCGACCAGCTCCTGCACTTCTTCCTTGGCCTCGTCGCAGCCGGCGACATCGGCAAAGGTCACGGCATTGGCATTTTCATCGAGCATGCGCGCCTTCGACTTGCCGAAGGAAAAAGCGCCGCCCTTGCCGCCGCCCTGCATCTGCCGCATGAAGAACACCCAGACGCCGATCAGCAGCAGCATCGGGAACCAGGAGATGAAGATCTGCGACAGGAAAGAAGGCTCTTCCGGCTGGCGCACGTCGAACTTCACGCCATTGTTGACCAGATCGCCGATCAGGCCGCGGTCGAGATAGGTGATCGCCGTCTTGATCTTCTTGCCATCGGTGGTCGTGGCGACCAGGGTGCGCTCCTCGATGGTCGCTTCCTTGATGCGCTTGGCCTTGACTTCGTCGAGGAAATCCGAATATGGAATCGGCGTCGCGCCGCTGGCCATGGAACGCCCGTCGAACTGCTTAAACACAGTAAACAGGACCAGGGCAATCACTACCCATACAGCAGCTTTGGAAAACATGTTGTTCACTAGGACTCCTTAGGCGCAGGATTGCACCTGATTCACACCATTTATTACGATTCTACTCGCAATAACTGGCGCTTGCTAGGCAGGATATAAGGCCAAAACCTTGGTAAATCAAGGCTCAAATGGCATTTCGCAGCACATTTTTGCAGTATTTTTCCGCTTTGGCAGTTTTCAGGCTGGATTTTTAAGAATCTTGCCCAGCAAGAATATCTCGGACGACTTGTCCTTGCTCGCTTTCGGCTTCTTCGACACCACGGTCTTGAACTCGGCCCGGAACTTGGCGAGGATCTCGTTATATCCCGTGCCATTGAAACATTTGACGAGCAAGGCACCGGAAGGTTTCAGGTGCGCCCGCGAGAAATCCAGCGCCAGGTCGATGATGTGCTCGACCCGGGCGGCGTCGACGATCGCCACTCCCGACAGGTTGGGCGCCATGTCCGACAGGACCAGGTCGACCTGGCGCCCGGCCAGCAAGTTTTCCAGCTGGTCCAGCACCACATCCTCGCGGAAGTCGCCCTGGATGAAATGCACATCGGCGATCGGCTCCATCGGCAGCAGGTCGAGACCGATGATGGTGCCATTGATGCTGCCGCCGGCTTGGCCTGCCAGCTTGTTGCGCGCGTACTGCGACCAGCTGCCTGGCGTGCAGCCGAGGTCGACGATCACCTGACCCGGCTTGATCAGTTTTTCAGCCTCGTCGATTTCCTTGAGCTTGTACACCGCCCGCGCCCGGTAACCTTCCTTCTGCGCCAGTTTTACGAAAGGATCGTTGAGGTGATCGTGGATCCAGTTCTTGTTGAATTTATTTTTTGCCATTCGCGTAGAATACTGCTTTTAAAGGATTTTTATGCTGAAACTTACCCCTGCCGAGCGCAGCGCACTGCGCGCAGAGGCCCATGGCCTCAACCCTGTCGTCATCATCGGCGAAGCCGGCCTGACCCCCGCCGTGGTCAAAGAAATCGACGCCAGCCTGAACTCGCACGGCCTGATCAAGGTAAGGGTGTTCGGCGACGATCGCGAAGCGCGCGTGGGCATTTACGAAGCGATTTGCGCGCAACTCGATGCCGCGCCGGTGCAGCACATCGGCAAGTTGCTGGTGATTTACCGCGAGAAAAAAGATGCCGTCAAAGAAGGTAGCGAAAAACGCGGCAAGGGCTTGCGCGAAGTGACCATCGTCAAACCCAGCCGCAGCGGCACCAAGAAACCATCCGTATCGAAGGTCATGCTCAAGGGTAATGAGCGCGTCACCGCAGGCGGCTCGATCAAGCGCGCCAAACCGCGCCAGACCAGTACCAAGAAAACCCTGTCCAGCCGCGGCTGATCATCGGGGGGCCTGGCAGAGCTTCAAGACCAGCACCAGGCCAAACACGCTTTGCAGCATGTAAATCGCGCTCGAGACGCCGTGCAGGCGACCGAAGCGCGCCTGTATCTCCCCTGTCATGCCCGCACCAGGTCCCGCCGCAGCCCGCAACTCCGCCATGTAAGGCTGGATGCCGAAATGGCTGACCAGGGTGCACAACAGCATGACACCAATCACGATCAGGATATGCCGGCGCTGCCGGGCATCGAAAGCGCTGCCGGCGCGCGCCACCAGCACGGCCAGCAGCACTGCGCAAACGATGGACACCCAGGCTTCGATATGGAACATGCGGCCGGCCAGCGTGCCGGCCAGCGAACGGTCTTCCAGGGTGGCAAACAGGGTCGGCGCCACGATGTAACCGATGGTCCACAGGCTGCCCACCCACAGGGTCGCCAGCACCGCCCGCAAGCGCGCTGCCAGCATCGTCAGATGTACTTCACGTCAAGGATTTCATACTCGCGCGGGCCGGAAGGCGCATTCACCTCGACCACGTCGCCTGCCGACTTGCCGATCAGCGCGCGCGCGATCGGCGAGGTCACCGACACCTTCGACACCTTGATGTCGGCCTCATCCTCGCCAACGATCTGGTAATGCACCTTCTGGGCAGACTCGAGGTCTTCCAGGTAAACGGTCGAGGCGAACACCACGCGGCCGTCGGCATCCAGCAGGGCCGGGTCGATGATCTGCGCAGCACCCAGCTTGCCTTCGAGTTCGGCAATGCGGCCTTCGATGAAACTCTGCTTTTCCTTGGCGGCGTCATATTCGGCGTTTTCCGAGAGATCGCCCTGGGCGCGCGCTTCCGAGATGGCGTTGATGACGGCCGGACGCTCTTTGTGCTTCAGACGCTGCAATTCTTCCTTCAGCAATTCGGCGCCATGCTTGGTGATGGGTACTGTATTCATATTTTTATACTCAAAAGAAAACACAGAGGTCACAAACCGTGCCGTAAGGCACTTTCTGTGACCTCTGTGAGGGAGTTGCAGATGACTTAGTGTAAAGACTTATGCAAGCCTTGTAAATCGTAGACGTGCAAGGCCTCGAGGTGGCGCATGCCCTGCACTGCCGCTTCCGCACCGGCGATGGTGGTGAAAGTGGTGACGCGGGCTGCCAATGCCGAGGTGCGGATGGCGCGCGAATCGACGATGGCGTTGCGCTTTTCCTCGACCGTGTTGATCACCAGGACGATCTCGTTGTTCTTGATCATGTCGACGATGTGCGGACGGCCTTCGACCACCTTGTTGGCGATTGCCACCGGAATACCGGAGGCTTCGATCGCCGACGCCGTGCCCTTGGTCGCCACGATCTGGAAGCCCATGGCCACCAGATCGCGCGCCACCTGCACCGCGCGCGGCTTGTCGCTCGACTTCACGGAGAGGAACACCTTGCCGGAGGTCGGCAGCTTGACGCCGGCGCCCAGTTGCGACTTCACGAAAGCTTCGCCGAAGGTCTTGCCCACGCCCATGACTTCGCCGGTGGACTTCATTTCCGGCCCGAGGATGGTATCGACACCCGGGAATTTGACGAACGGGAACACCGCTTCCTTGACGCTGTAGTAAGCCGGCACCACCTCATTGGTGATGCCCTGGCTATCCAGCGACTGGCCGACCATGCAGCGCGCGGCAATCTTCGCCAGCTGCAGGCCGGTGGCCTTGGAAACGAAAGGCACGGTGCGCGAAGCGCGTGGGTTCACTTCCAGCACGAAGACGACGTCCTGCAGCTTGCCGTCGACTTCCTGCTGCTGGATGGCGAACTGCACATTCATCAGGCCGACCACGTTCAGGCCACGGGCCATGGCGGCGGTCTGGCGCTTGATCTCGTCGATGGTCGGCTGCGACAGCGAGTACGGCGGCAGCGAGCAGGCCGAGTCGCCCGAGTGCACGCCAGCCTGTTCGATGTGTTCCATGACGCCGCCGATGAAGGTGCGCTGGCCGTCGGACAGGCAATCCACATCGACCTCGATGGCGTCATTGAGGAAGCGGTCCAGCAGCACCGGCGAATCGTGCGAGACCTTGACCGCTTCGCGCATGTAGCGCTCGAGGTCGCGCTGCTCGTGGACGATTTCCATGGCGCGCCCGCCCAGCACGTACGAGGGGCGCACCACCAGCGGGTAACCGATCTCGACTGCCAGCTTCAATGCTTCCTCTTCGGTGCGCGCAGTGCGGTTGGGCGGCTGGCGCAGGCCGAGTTCCTGCAGCATCTTCTGGAAACGCTCGCGGTCTTCGGCGGCGTCGATCATGTCCGGCGAAGTGCCGACAATCGGCACGCCATTGGCTTCGAGGTCCAGCGCGAGTTTCAACGGGGTCTGGCCGCCGTACTGCACGATCACGCCGTAAGGCTTTTCCACATCGACGATTTCCAGCACGTCTTCCAGCGTCAGCGGCTCGAAGTACAGGCGGTCGGAGGTGTCGTAATCGGTCGAGACGGTTTCCGGGTTGCAGTTGACCATGATGGTTTCGTAGCCGTCTTCGCGCATCGCCAGCGCGGCATGCACGCAGCAATAGTCGAATTCGATGCCCTGGCCGATGCGGTTCGGACCGCCGCCCAGCACCATGATCTTTTTCTTGTCGGTCGGCTGCGATTCGCACTCGTCATCATAGGTCGAGTACATGTATGCCGTGTTGGTGGCGAATTCGCCGGCGCAGGTGTCGACGCGCTTGTACACCGGACGGATGTTGAGCGCATGGCGCTTCTGGCGCACGGCGGTGTCGGTGGTCTTCAGCAGCTTGGCCAGGCGACGGTCGGCAAAACCCTTTTGCTTGAGGCGGAACAGGGTGTCGCGGTCGAGCGCATCCAGGCTCTGGGTTTCCAGCCACAATTCGATATCGACGATTTCCTTGATCTGCACCAGGAACCACGGGTCGATGGACGTCAACTGGTGCACTTCCTCCAGCGAGAAGCCGTGCGCGAACGCGTCGCCGACGTACCAGATGCGGTCCGGGCCCGGCGCGCCCAATTCTTCCTCGATGGTTTCGCGGTCGGTGGTCTTCTCATTCATGCCATCGACGCCGACTTCCAGGCCGCGCAGGGCTTTCTGGAAGGATTCCTGGAAGGTGCGGCCGATCGCCATCACCTCGCCCACCGATTTCATCTGGGTGGTCAGGTGGTCGTCGGCAGCCGGGAATTTCTCGAAGGCGAAACGCGGGATCTTGGTGACGACGTAATCGATCGACGGCTCGAAGGACGCCGGCGTGGCGCCGCCGGTGATTTCATTGCGCAACTCGTCGAGCGTAAAGCCCACTGCCAGCTTGGCGGCGATCTTGGCGATCGGGAAGCCGGTCGCCTTGGAGGCCAGCGCCGACGAACGCGACACGCGCGGGTTCATCTCGATGACGATCATGCGGCCGTCCTTCGGATTGACCGAGAATTGCACGTTGGAGCCGCCGGTATCGACGCCGATCTCGCGCAGCACCGCCAGCGAGGCGTTGCGCATGATCTGGTATTCCTTGTCGGTCAGCGTCTGCGCCGGCGCAACCGTGATGGAGTCGCCGGTGTGCACGCCCATCGGATCGAGGTTTTCGATCGAGCAGACGATGATGCAATTGTCCTTCTTGTCGCGCACCACTTCCATCTCGTACTCTTTCCAGCCGAGGAGCGATTCCTCGATCAGCAGTTCCGAGGTGGGCGAGGCTTCCAGGCCGCGCTTGCAGATGGTTTCGAATTCTTCGGCGTTGTAGGCGATGCCGCCGCCGGTGCCGCCCATGGTGAAGGAAGGACGGATGATGACCGGAAAGCCGAGTTCCTTTTGCACTGCCCAGGATTCTTCGAGGGTGTGGGCCACGCCCGACTTGGCCGAACCGAGGCCGATCTTGGTCATCGCATCCTTGAACTTGGAGCGGTCTTCAGCCTTGTCGATGGCTTCCGGGGTGGCGCCGATCAGTTCGCAGCCATATTTGGTCAGCACGCCGTGATGGTGCAGGTCGAGCGCGCAGTTCAGCGCGGTCTGGCCACCCATGGTCGGCAGGATGGCATCGGGACGTTCCTTGTCGATGATGCGTTCCACGACTTGCCAGGTGATCGGCTCGATGTAGGTGACATCGGCCATTTCCGGGTCAGTCATGATGGTCGCCGGGTTGCTGTTGACCAGGATGACCTTGTAACCCTCTTCGCGCAGGGCCTTGCAGGCCTGGGCCCCGGAATAATCGAATTCGCAGGCCTGGCCGATGATGATCGGGCCAGCACCGATGATCAGGATGCTTTTAATATCTGAACGCTTAGGCATTTTTCTGTTTCTCCAATTTCGCCTGCTTACTTGCGTGCTCCATGAGCCCAATGAAGCGATCGAACAAGGGGGCGATGTCGTGCGGGCCGGGCGAGGCTTCCGGGTGACCCTGGAAACAGAATGCCGGGCGGTCGGTGCGGGTGAAGCCCTGCAGCGAACCGTCGAACAGCGAGACATGGGTGACGCGGCAATTCGCCGGCAAGGTTGCGGCATCGACGGCAAAGCCGTGGTTTTGCGAGGTGATCATCACCTGTTTGGTGTCGAGGTCCTGCACCGGATGGTTGGCGCCGTGGTGGCCGAACTTCATCTTGACGGTCTTCGCGCCGGAAGCCAGCGCCATGATCTGGTGACCAAGGCAGATGCCGAAAGTCGGGATGCCGCGCTCGATCAGCTCGCGCGCCGCAGCCACCGCGTAGTCGCAGGGTTCCGGATCGCCGGGGCCGTTGGACAGGAAAATGCCATCGGGATTGAGCGCCAGCGCCGCCGCTGCGCCAGCCTGGGCCGGCAGCACGGTGACCTTGCAGCCGCGCTCGGCCAGCATGCGCAGGATGTTGTACTTGACGCCGAAGTCGTAGGCGACCACGTGAAATTTCGGCGCGATCTGCTTGCCATATCCCTGGCCGAGACGCCACTCGGTCTCGTTCCAGACATACGCCTTGTCGGTCGTGACCACCTTGGCAAGGTCGAGGCCGGCGAGGCCCGAGAAAGAGTGTGCCAGGTCGACCGCGGCGCTGGCGACGAGGTCGTGGCCAGCGATGATGGCGCCGCTTTGTGCGCCCTTTTCGCGCAGGATGCGGGTCAGCTTGCGGGTATCGATGCCGGCGATGGCGACGATACCTTCGGCCTTCAGGTAGTCGGAGAGAGTCTGGCGCGAGCGGAAGTTCGAGGCCAGCAGCGGCAGATCCTTGATGATCAGGCCGGCGGCATGCACCTTGGCCGCCTCGACGTCTTCCGGATTGATGCCGACATTGCCGATATGCGGGTAAGTCAGGGTGACGATCTGACGGCTGTAGCTGGGGTCGGTCAGGATTTCCTGGTAACCGGTCATGGCAGTGTTGAACACCACTTCACCGATGGTCTGCCCGGGGGCGCCGATGGAAAAACCCTGAAAAATCGACCCGTCTGCGAGAGCCAGGATGGCCGGTACTGTTTGGCCAGAAGAAAAAGGCAGCAAGGGTAACTCCTGAAATTGTTACCGTCGCTGCGCCGTGCCTGCTCGGCCCGCCTCCCGCGCACGTAAGCGCGAGGACGAATGGGGCCGTTTCGGGACGAATGGGAGGGGGTATGCGCTACGACGGAATGAAATTGGTTAACGAATGATTATAGCGCAAAACGACCTTCCAGGCAAAACCACCTGGGCATCTGCTACCCTGCCTGATGCGGATGCTGTCGTTGCTGGATCAACAATTCGACCAGCGGCTGCAATTCATGCGACAGGTCCTGCATGTGCTGCAACACCTTTGCTTGCTTGCCTTCATTGATCCAGCGCACCAGCGTCGATAGCTCGACAGGCTCCGGCTGGCCATCCTGATCTGCGTGCGGTGGCTGGAAGGACAGACTGGACGATGCCGTGCCAACGGCGGGGGCTGCTGCCACGGCATAAGGCACAGTGCCCGCCTCGGCCGACGGCATCGGCGGCAGGCAGCCGTCCTTGCCGAACGCCAGCTCTTCATCCAGGCCGACCACGCCTGTGGTTGCCAGATTCAAGCCAAGCTGCGCGCGCCGCCTGGCGGTTTCTTTCAGTTCAGGCAAGGCGGGACGCACATCAATTTTCCCGTATTGCTCCGACAAGGAAACCAGGCCGCAACTGGCAATGAAGGACATGTGCTCGTCCCTGACCATGTTGGCATTGGAAATGGCGCGGCAGATGCGCTGGGCGAAATTACGCGCCGAATCGAAGTGAATGCTGCCGGTAACCAGGGTGAATTCCGCCTCGCCGGTTTGCGCGACCCGATCGGTTTGCCGGATCGTGCGCTGCAGGACCTGGCCGACGGCATACACTACCGGCGCCGGCGGCGCCAGCGCCCGGCCATCGAGTTCTGCATGGCGCAAACCGATCATCACGTTCAGGACGACAAAATTCTTGCGGTTACCCAAGGCAATGGTGAGCGCTTTTTCCGCGTGCAACTCCAGCGCTGCGGGAGTCGCCAGTTGCAACTGCGAAGCGGCAGTCACGTTTTTCGCGAGAACCTCCAGACTGCGCTCGAATTCGCGCTGCGTATTGACCAGCTTGGCCAGCACATCCAGGCGCGACAGGAGATGGGCGGTCTCGATACCCTTGGTGATCAGGTCATTGGCCCCTGCCGCCTTGGCACGGTCGCGCTCGACTTGAGCGTCGCTGCCCGACACCACCACCACCGGCAGGTTGCGGATACGGCTGATTTCGGAAGTGCGTATGCGATTGAGCAAACCATAGCCATCCAGCCTGGGCATGGACAGGTCGGTAATCACCACGCGGATACTGGGATCGATCAGCAGGGTTTCCCAGGCTTCCTCACCGTTCATGGCTTCGCGGAAGTCAAACATACCCTGGATATGCTTGATCAGGGTCGCCCGCACTATCCTGGAATCGTCAGCGATCAGGACGCGTGGCTTGACCGGAATATCATGAATGGGTGGAGTGAGCATGCTTCAGGGAAACTTTAGCCATGACTCACTCTATCTTGAAAAGATATCTACCAGCAACAATTTTTGACAGCAATTCGACTTTCGCTTACATTCACTGTGTCTATTTCCCAAAAATATCAGGATGGCAATTTCCCTCCCGCGTTTCCGACTGCGCAATCATCTGTTGTATCCGGTGTTGCTGGCGACTTTGCTCATCAGTCAGCCCGCCGCTGCCGTGGACGGCATGCCAGAGGATTCCGCGCCGGTTGCGAGCGCGGTCAGCCGATTCCGGGAATTCACCAACCGCGCCTCCGAGGTGGCCTTGCAAGCCATGGGATTATTGGGCATCCGTTACAAGATGGGCGGCAATACACCGGAGAGCGGCATGGATTGCAGCGGCCTGGTGCGCCATGTCTTCAAACAGGCTTGGGGCACCATACTGCCGCGTACCGCGGAGGAAATCAGCCGGGTCGGCGAACAAGTCGACAACCATGACTTGCGTCCGGGCGACCTGGTGTTTTTCAATACCTTGCGCCGGACTTTTTCCCATGTCGGCATCTACCTGGGCGACAACAAGTTCATCCACTCCCCTTCCGCCGGCGGTCAGGTGCGCATAGAAAACATGGATATGGCGTACTGGAAAAACCGTTTCAACGGCGCGCGCCGCATCAACGAGCCTGAAGCCAGCCGTTAATTCCTGGCGACGGCTTGCTGGAGGCGATTTTCTGCCGCCGATTCATTGCTGGCGCATCAACTGCAGTTTTTGCTTGATTTCAGCAATGTGTGCCAGCGCCGCTTGCTCGCCCGCCAGAATCGCACGGTTACGTCCGGCAAAATCGCCGCCTTTCATACCCCCCAACCCCGGCGTGATCACCACGTCAGCGTCTTTCAATTCATAGCGGTTGATGCTTTGCCCCATGATGGCAAAGGTCTGCAGCAAGACTTCCACCGAGGAAGAAGAAGGCTGGGCATCCGGCTGCGATGAAATATTGACGGCAATGACGAAATCGGCGCCCATTTCATGGGCAAAGCGCACCGGCACCGGCGACACCAGTCCGCCATCGACATACGAATGCCCCCCCACCTGGACCGGCTGAAAGACGCTGGGGACGGCGGAAGATGCGCGTACAGCCAGCCCGGTATCACCCTTGCGGAAAAGCATCGGCGCACCGGTGCGCAAGTCCGTGGCCACCGCGCCGAAGGGGATTTTCAATTTCTCCAGGGGGATATTGTTGACCGCCTTATTGACGTAGCCCTGCAGCGCTTCGCCCTTGAGCACCCCGCTCGAGCGCGAGAACAGCGGTATCGACCAATCCGAAATTGCGCCCTCGTCCATTACCAGTGCCAGCTTGTGCAGGGCGAAGCCGTTATTGCCGGCGGCATACAGCGCGCCGACCAGGCTGCCGGCGCTGGTACCGACCACGATGTCGGGCACGATACCCTGCGCTTCCAGCACCTTGATCACGCCGATATGGGCAAAGCCGCGCGCCGCGCCGCCACCGAGCGCCAGACCGATCTTGACCGAGCGCGGTGGCTTGGGGTGTGCCGTGAGCGGTGGCTGGGACGACGGCACAGATGGCGCCGTCGTGGCGCAACCGGCCAGAGCCGTGACAATTGCAATCAGGGAAAGGGAAAACAGCGAACGAAAATTGGGCATGGCCAAGGCTGATGCCCGCAAGGACATGCGGGCAGAAAAAACTTAACAGCTAGAATTGTCCTGCGAACCGGCAAATTGCGCAATGCCTGCATTCAGGACATCAGCCCTCTACCTGGCCATCTTCACAATAAACGATGCTTTTCGGCAGCCGTGCAATGAAAGTACTGCCTTTGTCGACGACCGATTCAATCACCAGCTTGCCTTGATGACGCAGCAAGACATGCTTGACGATCGCCAGGCCGAGGCCGGTTCCCTGGGTTTCGCGCGAGCGGCTCTTGTCGACCCGATAAAAACGCTCGGTCAGGCGGACGATATGCTCCGGGCTGATGCCGATGCCGGAATCGTGCACAACGAATTGCGGCCCCTCGCCGGCATCTTCCCATTTCAATTCGATCTTGCCCTGTGCCGGCGTGTAGCGGATGGCATTGGTCACCAGGTTGGTAAAGGCGCTGCGCAACTCCTCGGTATTACCCTTGATATCCGGACCATCGACCACCAGGCTGATCTGGTGCTTGCCCGCCGACAGCGCATTGGCTTCCCGTACGATCTGCTCCAGCAGCGCCCGCACATGCACGCGTTCCGGACGCAGCGGCAAGTCGGTCGATTCCAGCCGGCTCAGGGTCAGCATGTCTTCCACCAGATTCTGCATGCGCTGGCCCTGCTCGCTCATCAGTTTCAGGTGGGCCTGGCGTGTGGCAAGGTCAAGACCCGGCTGGCTGCTGGCAATTTCAAGGAAGCCATTGATGACTGTCAATGGCGTACGCAACTCATGCGAGGCGTTGGCGATGAAATCGCGCCGCATCATGTCAATGCGCTCGGACTCGGTGGCATCGTGCGTGACAAGGATCTGGCGACGGTTCTCGAAGGGGATCAGGTGGACGATCAGCTTGCGTCCGCGCAGGCTCAGGGTGAGCGGCTGCTCGTAACGCCCGAGTATGATGTAATCCATGAATTCCGGGTGGCGGATCAGGTTGGTGACCCGCATGCCCTTGTCGCGCTCGAGGTCAAGCCCGAGATGGCTTTGCGCAATGGGGTTGCACCATTCGAGAAACAGCACGTCATCCATCAACACCACGCCATCGGGCAGGCGGCTCATGGCCTGGCGGAAGCGCGCCAGCCACTCGACCAGCTCGGACTGGTGACGCTCGTCATCGCGCCGCAACTTGTAAAGGCGCGCAAAGACTTCCGTCCAGGCCCCCCAGCCGTCGGGCATCTTTTCGCTCTCCGGATTGTCAAGCCAGTTATCCAGGCGATTGAGGTAATACAGCTGCAAAAAGGCCAATACGGTCATGGACAGGAAGGCGACGGAAACCCCCGCCACGGCGCCAAAAAACATCCAGACCAGCCCGGCCCCACACAGCACCAGCAGAAAACGCAGGGCGGCCGGGATCCAGAACAACAATTGTGGATTCATGCGTTTTATGCCATTACTTTTCAGACAACATGTAGCCGACGCTGCGCACCGTCTTGATCAGGGTCTCCGCTTCCTTCAATGCCTTGCGCAGGCGCAGTACGTGCACATCGACCGTGCGCTCTTCGATGACGACATGGTCGCCCCAGACTTTGTCGAGCAACTGGTTACGTGAAAAAACACGTTCCGGATGGGCCATGAAGAATTTCAGCAAACGGTATTCAGCGTGGCCGATATCGATCTTTTCGCCATTCAGGCTGACGCTGCAGCTGACCGGATCGAGCGTGACAGCGCCGGCGTTCATGACATTTTGCGCATGCTCCGGACTCTTGCGTCGCAGCAGCGCCTTGATGCGGGCCGTCAGCTCGCGCGGCGAAAACGGCTTGGTGATGTAATCGTCGGCGCCCTGGTCGAGACCGGCGATCTTGTCTTCTTCCATGCTTTTTGCAGTAAGCATGATGACCGGCAGCGCCTGCAACTGGCGATCGGCGCGGATGCGCGCCAGCAGGCGCAAGCCGGCCTGGTCGGGCAGCATCCAGTCCAGCAAGACCAGGTGCGGGGTGCGCCGTTGCAGGAATTCCCAGGCTTCACCGGCAGTATTGACTGCGAGCGACTGCCAGCCGGCCTCTTTGAGGGTGAAACTTACCAGTTCGACGATGGAAGGCTCATCTTCGACGATCAGTATCGTGGTCTTATCGGCCGACATGGGTTCCGGTCATTGTTCAAGTTTGGTGGCAACGTAGTCGGTATGGCGGATGTCCTTGCCTTCCACCACATAGACCACATACTCGGCGATATTTTTCGCATGGTCGCCGATACGTTCGATGGCCTTGGCCACCCACATCGTGTCGAGCGCCACGGAAATGGTGCGCGGGTCTTCCATCATGAAGGTGATCAGGCTGCGCATGATGATGCTGTACTCATGATCGATCACGGCATCCTTGGCAATCAGCTTCGTGGCCTGTTTTTCATCCCTGCGGGCGAAAGCATCCAGTGCTTCGTGCAAGAGTTCGGCGGCGCGCTCGGCCAAGCCCCTGACAAACTCGGACTGGTTGACAAGGCTGCCGGTGCGCTCATGCGAATTGGCCGCCACGCGGGCGATTTTCACCGCCTCGTCGCCAATGCGCTCGAGGTCGGTGATTACCTTGACGGTGGACATGACCATGCGCAAATCGTTGGCCGCCGGCTGGCGCTTGACAATCAGATGGTTGCAGGTGTCGTCCAGAACGACTTCCAGGCGATTGACCTGTTCGTCGCCCTTGATCACCTGCTGCGCCAGCCCGGTATCGCCCGTGCGAAAGCTCTTGATGGCATCCTGGAACTGGTTTTCCACCAGGCCACCCATTTGCAAGACCCTGGAGCGGATGGTTTCCAGATCCATGTCGTATTGTTTTGAAGAATGATCGCCCGTCATCGGGATACTCCTTGCAGCGTGGTTGACGACTTCAGCCGAAACGGCCGGTGATGTAATCCTGGGTTTCTTTCCTGGCCGGATTCATGAAAATCTGGTCCGTATCGCCAAACTCCATCAACTCCCCCAGGTACATGTAGGCGGTATAGTCGGAGCAACGCGCCGCCTGCTGCATGTTGTGAGTCACGATGGTGATGGTGTAATCCTGCTTCAACTCGGTGATCAACTCTTCGATCTTGGCCGTCGAAATGGGGTCCAGCGCCGAAGTCGGCTCATCCAGCAGCAGCACTTCCGGCTTGACCGCCACACCACGCGCAATGCACAGGCGCTGCTGCTGACCGCCGGACAGGGAGAGTCCGCTCTTGTTGAGCTTGTCCTTGACCTCGCCCCACAGCGCAGCCTTGTTCAGCGCCCATTCGACACGCTCATCCATTTCGCCCTTGGACAGGTTTTCGTACAGACGCACGCCGAAGGCGATATTGTCGTACACCGACATCGGGAAAGGTGTCGGCTTCTGGAACACCATGCCGACCTTGGCGCGCAGCGCATTGACGTCCTGCCCGGCATCGAGGATGTTGTGGCCGCCAAACAGGATGCTGCCCTCGGCACGCTGGCCCGGATACAGATCGTACATGCGGTTCAGTGTGCGCAACAGAGTCGACTTGCCGCAACCGGATGGGCCGATGAACGCAGTGACCTGCTTGTCATGAATATCGAGATTGATATTTTTCAGGCCCTGGAAACTGCCATAGTAAAAATTCAGGTTCGATATCTCGATCGTCTTGATTTGGGCGGCGGACATGTTGTCTGGATTGTTCATTTGGGTAGCTTGTCGGTTCATCGTTGCTTCTTCTGGCTAAACAGGGTGCGCGAAAGAATATTCAATGCCAGCACGCTGAAGGTCACCAGCAGTGCGCCGCCCCAGGCCAGCGAACGCCAGTTTTCATACGGGCTCATGGCGAACTGGTAAATCACCACCGGCAGATTGGCCATCGGCGCATTCATGTCTGCGCTGAAAAACTGGTTGTTCAGCGCGGTAAACAACAAGGGCGCAGTCTCGCCGGAAATACGCGCCACCGCCAGCAACACACCGGTGACGACGCCGGCCTTGACCGCGCGCAGGCGCACCATCAGGGCGACTTTCCAGCGCGGCGCGCCGAGCGCGAAAGCTGCCTCGCGCAGGCTGCTGGGCACCAGTTTGAGCATGTTGTCGGTGGTGCGCACCACTACCGGTACGGCGATCAGCGAAATCGCGAACGTGCCTGCCCAACCGGAGAAGTGCCGCACGTTGGCCACATAGATCGCATACACGAACAGGCCGATGACGATCGATGGCGCCGACAGCATGATGTCGGTGACGAAACGCGTGACCTGGGCAAACCAGCTCTCCTCGCCGTACTCGGCCAGGTAAAGCCCGGCCAGGATGCCGATCGGCGTGCTGATGAGCGTGGCAGAACCCACCATCATGAGACTGCCGACAATGGCATTCATCAAGCCGCCACTGTCGCTGTCAGGCGATGGCGTGGTATGACGGAACATGTCCAGGCTGACTGCGCCGAAACCCTTGATGATCAGGGTTGCCAGGATCCACAGCAGGAACACGAGGCCGAACAGCATCGCCAGGAACGACAGCGCAATGCCGACACGGTGGATCCAGAGACGGCGCCGGTAGACCGGATTGATGTTTTTATGCATGCTTACGCTCCTTCGTTGCGCGCCATGCCACGCAACATCAGTTTTGCCGCCGACAAGACGATAAACGTGATCACGAACAGGATCAGGCCCAGCGCGAACAGCGAGGAGACATGCAACGGCGATTCGGCTTCGGCAAATTCATTGGCCAGGGTCGAGGCGATGCTATTACCCGGAGCAAACAGCGACCATGACAATTTGTGCGCATTGCCGATCACGAAAGTAACCGCCATGGTTTCGCCGAGCGCCCGGCCGAGACCCAGCATGACCCCACCCACCACGCCGTTTTTCGTATAAGGCAACACCACCTTGCGCACCACTTCCCACTTGGTGCAACCGAGCCCGTAGGCGGACTCTTTGAGGACCTGCGGCACGATTTCAAACACATCGCGCATCACCGAAGAAATGAAGGGGATGATCATGACGGCCAGGATCAGGCCGGCAGTCAGCACGCCCATGCCCATCATCGGGCCATTGAACAGAACCCCGATCACGGGGAACTGCCCGAGTGTCGCCTTCAGAAAAGGCTGCACGTACTCGGCGAACAAAGGCGCGAAAACAAACAATCCCCACATGCCATAAATAATGCTCGGCACGCCTGCCAGCAACTCAACCGCCGTACCCAGCGGACGCTTCAACCAGGCTGGGCAAATCTCGGTCAGGAACAAGGCAATGCCAAAGCTCAAGGGGAAAGCGATCAATAGTGCAATGATCGAAGTCGAGAGCGTCCCGGCGATGGCAATCAAGGCGCCGTACTTGTCGTTGACCGGATCCCATTCGACTGTGGTGATGAAAGCCCAGCCGAATTCACGGAAGGCCGGCAAAGCGCCGATTACCAGCGAGATCAGGATGCCGAGCAATACCAGCAGGACAAAAAGAGCGAAGCCCAGGGTAATTTTATGGAACAGGAAATCCTGCCAACGCTGGCGGCGCATGGTGCCGGCAAGCGCGAGATTGTCAGCGCTGCTGCGGCTGCCGAATGAAGATTCGGCAGCCGGCATGGCGATCGGGGAATGCGGTGCGGTCATGAGTGCTGGTCGTGAATGTCGGATCGGCCTGCGGGAAAATTACCAGATAGCCTTGCCAGCCGGGTCTTTCAACTGGGTCTTCCAGGCTTCCTGCACCAGCTTGACAACCGCAGGCGGCATCGCGACGTAGTCGAGATCTGCAGCCATGGCGCCACCGTTTTTGTAGGCCCAGTCAAAGAACTTCAAGACTTCCTTGCCCTTGGCAGCATCGGCTTGCACCTTGTGCATGATGATGAAGGAAGCGCCGCTGATCGGCCAGCTGGCCTTGCCGGCCTGGTTGGTCAGCACCACGGCAAAGCCCGGGGTCTTGGCCCACTGGGCGCCGGCAGCGGCGGCCTTGAAAGCGTCATCGTCCGGCTGCACCCAGTGACCATCGTGGTTCTTCAGCTGGGCGTAGGTCATCTTGTTTTTCTTGGCATACGCGTATTCGACATAGCCGATCGAATTCTTGATGCGCTGGACGTTGGCGGCAACGCCTTCGTTGCCCTTGCCACCCACGCCGGTAGGCCACTTGACGGCGGTGCCGGCGCCGACCGTTGCCTTGAAGTCTTCGTTGACCTTGGAGAGGTAATCGGTGAACAAGAAGGTCGTGCCCGAGCCATCGGCGCGATGGACCACGGTGATTTCTTCCGCAGGCAGCTTCACGCCAGGATTGTCGGCAGCGATTTCCGGGGCATTCCATTTGGTGATCTTGCCCAGGTAAATGCCGGCAAAAGCGGCATTCGACAGCTTCAGCTGGCCAGGCGCGATGCCATCGACATTGAGCACGGGAACCACGCCGCCCATGACGGCGGGGAATTGCATCAGGCCTTCTTTTTCCAGCTCATCAGCCTTAAGCGGCATGTCTGAAGCGCCGAACTCGACAGTCTTGGCCTTGATTTGCTTGATGCCGCCGCCGGAACCGATCGACTGGTAATTCAGGCCGGTACCGGTGGCTTGTTTGTAGGATTCAGCCCACTTGGAATAGATCGGGTAGGGAAAAGTCGCGCCGGCTCCGGTGATATCGGCGGCCTGGGCTGCGCTCATCAGGCTGGCGGCACACGCCACCACAGCGAGGGACTTGAAGAGGAAATTGGATCGCATGTGAACTCCTGGTACGGATCGTTTTTGACAGAAAGCACTCTAAATGGCAATTATGACCAGTTGATGACATTAAATTCAAGGCGGCATGAAAGATGACAAGGCCAGGAGAGCGTCACTTTGCTGTCATATTTACTATAAAGACCACAGCGAAATCATTTCGCCAAGCCCCACCGATGCCCGCCAATGCTCGTGATTCGGGCCATTCGCAAACGTGACAGGCATCGCTTGATTAAAATACTGGCAACAAACCGCATCACACTAGCGCCAGCGCAACAAGATGCAACAAGAGTCCGACCATGCCCCCGACCAGGGTGCCGTTGATACGGATATATTGCAAATCTTTACCTACATGCAACTCGATTTTGCGCGAAATCGTTTCACCGTCCCACTTGCCGATCACCCGCTCGACCAGCTGCGCGATTTCCCCGCGTCGGCGCACGATTGTCTCAGTTGCAAAATTTCGCAACCACTGGTTCAACTTGGCACTGACCGCCCTGTCCTGCTCCAGCGCCCGGGCCAGGGCAATAAGAGCCTGTTCCAGCCTGGCAACCGCCTGCGAGTCTTCCGCCTGCGCATCCAGAATCAGCCGCAACTTGATATCCTGCCACAGTTGTGTGACATAGACACGAAATTCCTCTTGCGCCAGTATTTTGCCCACCATGTCGGCAAGTCTGGTTTCATATTCGGGTGAAGTTTTCAATTGCTCAATAAATTGCTCAATTGCAAGTTCAAAGCGGCTACGCCATTCGCTGCCCTCTTCGCGCATTTCATTGAGTGTATTGTTCAACTCTTCCAGCAGGCGCTCGAAGAATTTTTCATCGACCGATTTGGGCAGCCAGCGCGGTGAGTTGTCATGGATTTTCTGGCGGATGTAAGGACGGTTGCGCTCCAGCGCATCCGCGGCCAGCACGATCACATGGTCGAACACCCGCTGATGCTGGCCACCTGCCGTCAATAACGTCAGCAACTCCCCCAGCAACGGCGCGAAGCGCACCGCATGCAGGGCCGCCACGGCGCGCTGCTGCAGGAAATGACCGACATCCTCATCCTCGACCATGCGCAGCAAGGCGGGAATGGCACCGGTCAAGCGGCGGGCCAGACGCCGGCCGTTGGCCGGTGCCAGCAGCCAGGACGCCATTGCGGCGGCAAAATCAACCTCGCGCAATTCTTCACTGATCACGCCCCGGGTCATGAAATTATGCTCAAGGAACCTGGCAATGCTGGCGCCGATACGGTCCTTGTTCTTGCGGATAATCGCCGTATGCGGAATCGGCAGTCCCAAGGGATGCTTGAACAGGGCCGTGACGGCAAACCAGTCAGCCAGCGCGCCAACCATGGCGGCTTCGGCGAAAGCGCGCACCAGGGATAACCAGGGGTATGCCGGCTCGAGGCGTTTGGCGGCGACAAATACCACCGCCATCATCACCAGCAGGCCAGTGGCGATGCGGCGAAATTTCGTCAGATGGGCCTGCTGTTCTTGCTCAAGAATGGAAACCGGATCGGCATTCATGATGCGCTGCGTCGGATCACATGCCGGCGGCTAGCAGAAATTCGAATTCCTCGGCGGCGATCGGCTCGCTGAAATAATTCCCCTGCATTTCGTGACAGCCGGCCTCTTGCAGAAAACGCATCTGCTGCTCGTCCTCGACCCCCTCTGCCGTGACCGTCAGCGCCAGCGCATTGGCCATGGCGATAATGGTCTGGGTCAAGGCCACCGAATCGTGGTTGGCGGGGATCCCCTTGATAAAGGAACGATCGATTTTCAGGTTGGCAATCGGAAAACGCTGCAGGTAGGATAACGACGAATAACCGGTGCCGAAATCATCCATCGAAAACACCAGGCCCAGGCCGGTCAAGGCATCGAACAGGGGCATCAACTTGTCACTGTCGCCGATCAGCAGGCTTTCGGTGATTTCCAGTTCCAGCGCATGCGACGGCAAGCCGCTCTGCTGCAAGATATGGCGCACCGCCTCGACCAAGCCATCATCCTGGAATTGTCGTGGCGACAGGTTGACCGCGATACGCAAGTCTGGCGCGAAGCACTTGCGCCATTCGGCCGCCTGGCGGCAAGCCTGCTCCAGCACCCAGCGGCCAATCGGCACGATCAGGCCGGTCTCTTCCGCCACCGGAATGAAATCGACCGGGGACACCAGGCCGTTTTCCGGATGCCGCCAGCGCAGCAGCGCCTCAGCGCCGACGATGCGGCCGCTTTTCAGGTCAGTCTTGGGCTGGTAAAACACCACGAATTGCTCGCTGACCAGAGCATGCCGCAGGTTTTTTTCGAGATGATAGCGACGCTGACTGCGGGCATTCAACTCCTGCGTATAAAACTGGTAATTGTTGCGGCCGCCTTCCTTGGCTGCGTACATGGCCGAATCGGCGCAGCGCAACAAGGTATTGCCATCCTCGCCGTCGTCGGGATGCAGGCTGATGCCGATCGAGACGCCAAGATAATATTCATAACCACGCAAGTAGAAAGGTTCCGAAATGGTGGCAAGCATGCGTTCGGCCAGGCCGGTCAGGTAACTGGCATCACTGAAGCCTTCGGCCAGCACCACGAACTCATCGCCGCCCAGCCGCGCCAGGGTATCGGATTCGCGGATGCAGGCGGAAAGCCGGGCTGTCACCGTTTGCAGCAACTGGTCGCCAGCTTCATGACCGACGGTATCGTTGACGTGCTTGAAACGATCGAGATCGAGAAACAGCAGAGCGATCCTGTGCTTGCGCCGCTGCGCCAGCGACAGCGCATGCGTCAGGCGCTCAACCAGCAGCGCGCGATTGGGCAAGCCAGTCAGGGAATCGTGCGATGCGAGAAATTGCAGGCGCTGCTGCGCGTCCTTGACCTCGCTCACATCGGTGAAGGAAACCAGCACCGATGTGACTCCCTGCTCGCCGGCCTGGCGGATCGGCAAGACATTCTGCGAAATCCAGACGATGGTGCCATCATGGGTTTCCAGTCCCATGGTCAGATTGAGAATGGGCTCGCCGGTACGCATCGCGATGTTGCCGGGCAATTGATCAATGGCGATCTCGCTGCCATCTTCGGCAAAGATGCGGCACAGGTTCAGGTGCTTCGCGCCAACGGCACTGCCTGGAGACAGGCGTAATATCCTTTCCGCGCTCGGATTGCACGCCAGAATGGTGCCGTCGCGGGATTGCACCATGATGCCCTCGGCCAGGCAATTGACCACAGAACGGTAACGTTCCTCGCTTTCCTGCAAACTGCGTTCGACGCGATCCTTCTGCACGGCCACCCCGACCAGATGGGTAATATTGCTGACGAAGTTCAAGTCATCCTTGCTCGGCAATTGTGGCATGGCGTAATACACATCGAGCGCGCCAAGCACGGTACCAGAGGCGGCCCGGATCGGCACCGACCAGCAGGCGTGCAAGCCATGCGCCAGTGCCGCCGAGCGCAATGACGTTTCCCACAGCGGGTCACTGGCGATATCCCCGGCAATCACCGGCTGGTTGAGAGAAATGGCGGTGCCGCAGCAAGCCGCCTGCGGCCCGATTGCCATGCCTTGCAAGGTACTCACGTAGCCATCCGGCAGCGAGGGCGCCGCCACCACATGGATATGCTCACCATCGAGTTCAAGCAGGGAAATGGAACAGCATATCTGGCCCACATCCACTCGATGCCCAGACAGACCTCGCGCAAGATATCCTTGAGCGGCTCGTCGAGCGCGATCATTTCGAGGATGATTTTTTCATGATGCAGCGAATCCTTGGCGCGCGTGGCTTCCTCGGCGACCAGACGGTGTCGTTCTTCGCTGAAGTGCAGCGCTTGCTCTGCAGCCTTGCGCGCGGTGATGTCGCGCGCCAGCACCTGGATAGCCGGTTTGCCGCCATACATGAAAGGCGCGGAACGCACTTCGACATCGATGACCTGGCCATCGCGGCGCACATATTTTTGCTCGACCGACGGGGCATTCTGGCCTGACTGCAGCATGTCGACCATGCGCGCCTCGGATTTGGCGAGGTAAGCCGGGTGGAGCAATTGGGCAACCGACAAACCGACCAGCGCCTCTGGGGATTCCGCGCACAACAGGCGCACACCCGCCACGTTGCTGTAGACGATATGACCATCCTGCAGCACATACAAGGCGTCCGGCGACAACTGGACCAGCATTTCATAGCGGTCATTGTCCAGAAACTCGTCGGCGAGACGGATGGGTTGTACAGTGGAATCCATGCCTGATTCTAGCGTCTGTCGATTAACAATTGTCAATCAACCCAAAATAAATTTCCCTGTTGCAATATTTTCTTTGATGCGGCGCAGAAAACAGTTGCCACAATTACCTTAAGCTTTAGAATTCCACTCTAAAACCGGTTTACACTGGCAGCAAAGTGGTTCCCGTAACAATCCTGGCAAACTTCTCCGAGTCATCCACCATGTCATCAAAGAAAACCATCCTCGTTACCGGTGCCGCCGGCTACATCGGCTCGCACACCTGCGTTGAATTGATCGAAGCCGGTTATGCCGTTATCGGACTCGACAACTTTGCCAATAGTTCGCGCACGGCGCTGGCGCGCATCGAACAGCTGATCGGCGCCCCGCTGCCCTTTCATTACGCCGATGTGCGCGACCGCCAGGCGCTCGATGCGATCCTGACAGCCCATCCGGTCGATGCCGTGATCCATTTCGCCGGCTGGAAAGCCGTTGGCGAATCGGTGGAAAAGCCACTGACTTACTTCGACAACAATGTCAACGGCAGCCTGGTGCTGCTGGCGGCGCTGCAGCAAGCCGGCGTGCGGCGCTTCGTTTTCAGCTCCTCTGCCACTGTTTACGGCGACCCGGAAAGCGTGCCGATCGCCGAGACCGCCCGTCTATCGGTCACCAATCCCTACGGCCGTTCCAAGCTGATGGTCGAGCAAATCCTCGCCGACCTGACACGCAGCGACCCTTCCTGGGCGATCGGCGTGCTGCGCTACTTCAACCCTGTCGGCGCCCATGCCAGCGGTCTGATCGGCGAAGACCCGGCCGGCATTCCCAACAATCTGATGCCCTTCGTCGCCCAGGTCGCTGTCGGCCGCCGCCCGCGCCTGGCGGTGTTCGGCAATGATTATCCGACTCCGGACGGCACTGGCGTGCGCGACTACATTCATGTGGTGGATCTGGCGCGCGGCCACGTCGCCGCGCTAAATCGCCTGTTCGCTACGGACCAGGGCTTTACCGTCAACCTTGGCACCGGCCAGGGCTATAGTGTGCTGGACATCGTGCGCGCTTTTGAAGCTGCCAGCGGCCGCCCGGTGCCCTATGACATCGTCGCGCGCCGCCCTGGCGATATCGCCGTGTGCTACGCCAATCCGGAGACGGCGCGAGAAGTGCTGGGCTGGCAGGCGAAGAAAAGCCTGGAAGAGATGTGCGCCGACCATTGGCGCTGGCAGAGCATGAATCCGCAGGGTTTCAGCACTGCCCCTTGATCGCCTGGGTGGGCGGACAGTAGCTATCCCCGCCCGGCTTGGTCTTGACGCCATAGGGATGGATGGTCGACTCCTCGTGCGTTGCGCAGGCGGAGAGTAAGCTGCCGGCCAAAACCAGCAGCGCCATGAGTTTTTTCATAAATCAATCCAGTATTGGCTCAGGCCAAGTCTCGCCAGAGCCAGGAAATTTTTCCGTACGCTGCCAAACCGGGTTTTTGGCGGTACTCGTTGCAAGCTGGCGCGCCGAACGAATCCGCCAACGCGCCATGTCATTCCTGCGAACCTGTATTTTGATCCAGCAGCGCCGCTTCTGCCAAACGTTTTTTTGAAACAAGTGCATGATTCCCATGCACTTTATGCAATATCAGGCTTGATTATCCTGAGCACTGTCGCTGGCATAAGGTGTGTGCAAATGCACCGGTTTGGCCGAACGTTTGCGCATGCGAATGTTGAGCATTTCCACCACCACCGAAAATGCCATGGCACTGTAAATATAGCCTTTGGGGACATGATTGTCGAAGCCTTCGGCGATCAGCACCACCGCCACCACCACCAGGAAGGACAAGGCCAGCATCTTGATGGTCGGGTGCGCCGATACAAAGCGGCCAATCGGACCGGCAAACACCATCATCAGGCCGACCGAGGCTACTACTGCGGCAATCATTACCGCAACTTGGTCGACCATGCCCACGGCGGTGATGATCGAGTCCAGCGAAAACACCAGGTCGACCAGCATGATTTGCATGATCACCGCCGTCATGGTCGCCTTGACCGCGCTCGAGGCATGTCCCTCTTCGCCTTCCATGGATTGATGGATTTCGCCAACGCTCTTCCATAACAGGAACAGGCCGCCGGCAATCAGGACCAGATCGCGCCCGGAAATCTCGTTGCCGAATACGGTAAACAAGGGAGCGGTCAGGCCGATGATCCAGGACAGGATCAACAGCAGGCCGATGCGCATGAACATGGCGATGAACAGCCCCAGCTTGCGGGCGAACTCCCTCTTTTCCGGCGGCAGTTTGTCCACCAGGATGGCGATGAAAATGATGTTATCGATGCCCAGCACGAGTTCGAGGGCGGTCAGGGTGGCGAATGCGATCCAGATTTGCGGGTCGGCTAAAAGTTCGAGCATGATCAAATTTAATTTTTTTGGGAAAGGCGCCATCGTAAGCGACTTGCAATTCACAAAAAAGCGAAGATAATAGAACTCTCTCTTCTGGAAAATGGAATAAAACCATGAAGCTGACTGGCTTGAACTATCGCCATTTGTATTTTTTCTGGATTGTCGCCAAGGAAGGCAGCATCACCCAGGCCGCCGAACGCCTGGGACTGGCGATCCAGACCATCAGCACCCAACTCGGCTTGCTGGAGCAAGCCATCGGCAAATCCCTGTTTGCCCCGCAAGGCCGGCGTCTGGTGCTGACCGAAGCCGGCCGTATCGCGCTGCGCTACGCCGACCAGATATTCCTGCTTGGCGAACAGATGCAGGAGGCATTGGCCGATTCGGATGTGGGCCGCACCATGCGCCTGACCGTCGGCCTGTCGGATTCGCTGCCCAAGCTGATTGCCTCGCGCGTCTTGCAGGCGGCGCTGCAATTGCCGGAAAAGGTCAAGCTCGTCTGCTACGAAGACCGTTTCGAAACCTTGCTGGGCGACCTCTCGGTGCACAAGCTCGATGTCGTGCTGGCCGACCGCCCGGTGCAATCCGGCACCACCCTGCGCGTATTCAGCCACTTGCTGGGGGAAAGCGACATCATGCTGTTCGGCCTGCCCGCCCTGGCAGAAAAATACCGCCCGGGTTTTCCCGCCAGCCTGAATGGCGCACCACTCTTGCTCCCGACCCGCAACAACGCCATCCGCGGCCGCATCGACCACTGGTTCGAAACCCATAACCTGCGCCCGGACATCGTCGGCGAATTCGACGACAATGCCTTGCTCAACACCTTCGGCCGCAATGGCATGGGCTTGTTTCCGGCACCGTCGGCACTGACTGCGGATGTGGAAACGCAATTCGGCGCCCTGCCGGTCGGCGAGCTGCAGAATGTGCACGAGCAGTTCTATGCCATCTCCAACGAGCGCAAGATCAAGCACCCGGCAGTCGATGCCATCCTCTCGGCAATCCACGGCTAGAGGCGCAAAATATTTCCATGGCGAACTAATTCCAGTAGTATGGTCTGCATACAATAAAAAAAGCTGGAGACCTTCAACCGTGAAAATTTCCATCCCTGTATTGTTTGGCTGTAGCGGCATCAGTTTCGCCTTCGGCTTCGCGCTCGCCTGGCAAACCCTGCCGGGCGGCACCGCCTCTGCAACCACCGCTACCCAATCAGCACGGATCGCACCGGCTGCGCCTGCGGGCGCCAACCCGCTCGCCGACCTCTGGAACCGGCAAGGCACAGCCGATACAGCAGCGCGCCATCCGGCTTTCGACAAACCGCCCGTCGCAGTCGCCGCCGGTGACGATGAACAAAAATTGCGCGAACACGCCCAATCCGATCCTGTATTCCTGCGCAACCTGATCCAGCGTTATGAAACCGAACGCAAGCCGGAAATGCGGGACATCATCAAATCGGTGCTGGCCACCGTGCAAAAGCCGGAAGCTGTGGCATTTTTTTCGCGCCTGGCAAACAGCAACGACCCCACCCAACGCAAGGAAGGCTATGCGATGCTGCAGCAAATGGCGCCAGAATCTGCCGAAATGCGCAATCTGCTGAAGCAGGCACTAATCAGCGAACAATCGCCGGAGTTGCTGGCGCAAGCGGTCGCGGCGCTGCGTCCTGCTGCAGTCGATCCGGCCGAGTCGGAAGCCATCATGGCGCAACTGGGAACGCTGGCGCAGCACGCCGACCCCGCAGTGCGCAGCCAGAGCGTGCTGCAACTGGCGCAATGGGACAAAAGCGGCATCAGCCTGGGCCGCCTGGCACAGGCGCTGAGCGACCCCATGCCCGAAGTGCGGCAGGCGGCGATCTTCGCCGTTGCCCAGTCCGGCGCCCGCAGCGATGGATTGAAATCGGCGCTGCTCGGCATCATCAACAACGGAGCAGAAAGCAAAGCCGTCAAGGGCAGCGCGCTACAAGTACTGGAACGCTTCCCGCTAAGTAAGGACGAATACGCCCGCTACGCGCAAGCGCGCGCGCAGGCAGGTCTGTGAACACCCGATACCTCCAGGACAGGGCCATGAATCGAGTCGATAGCAGTGCGCAAAAAACGGCAACAGAAAAGCCAGCAGCATCACCGCCGGCGGCAGCGGCTGTTTTTACCGGCGACCTCGACAAGCGCATCCTCGCCGTGATTCTTGAAAGCGCGGATGTGCGAAATGAAACCGGCCTGACGCAACTGGTCAATGGCGCGCTGCGCGCAGTGCTGCCGCATGAAATGCTGGTGTGCGGAATTGGCGGCGTCAGCCCCCAGGGCAATTTCGTACGCAAATTCCTGCAATTCAACTGCCCCTTCGAATGCTACGAGTATTACGCCGAAATGCTCAATTCGGATGGCCGCGTCAATAGCCCGCTGATGCAGAAGTGGCGCGACAGCCAGGAACCGGTTTTTTTTCAGAGCGGCCGCGATGACGAAAAATTTCCCGCCGCATGGGTGGAATTGTTCAACAAGTACAAGATGCGCAACATCATCAGCCATGGCGTGGTCGACCTGACCGGATCACAATCGAGCTACTTCATTTTTTCGCGGCTTGATGGCGAAGTCGGACAGGAACAGGCTTTCCTGCTGAAAATCCTGACGCCCCACCTGCACCTCGCACTGACCCGGGCTATCGCCGACGTGCAGGACTTTCAGCCCTTTGTCGGCAAGACCGGCAAGCCCTTGAGCGAACGGCAGAGCGAAATCCTGTACTGGATGCATGAAGGCAAAACCAACTGGGAAATTGCCAAGATCCTCAACCTGAACGAGCTCAACGTCAAATACCACATCGACCAGATATTCTCGAAGCTCGACGTGCGCAGCCGCGTCAACGCGGTGGCCAAGGCGCATGAGCTGGGGCTGTTAAAAACGCCGCGCAGCTGAAACCCTGACCGCTGCGCCTGGCCGGAGCAGCGCCACTTGACGCTTTTTTTACCAGCGCAAAACATGTCTTCAAAAACAAGGACTTGCGCCGCCAACCAGGGACTTATCCACAGCATTGTCCACGCTTAATGTGGGTAAGATGCGCAGGCGCTCAGGAATGCAGCGCCTTGGCGTGATGCGCAATGTGGTCACCGATAAAGCTGGCGATGAAGTAATAGCTGTGGTCGTATCCTGGCTGCAGGCGCAGGGTCAGCGGATAACCGGCAGCGGCGGCGGCAGCCTGCAACAGCTGCGGCTTGAGCTGGGCGGAGAGGAATTCATCTGAATACCCCTGGTCGATCAGCATCGGCAGGCGTTCCTGCGCAGCGGCGATGAGTACCGTGGCATCATAGGCCTGCCATGCCGTGCGATCATCGCCCAGGTAAGCCGAGAATGCCTTTTCGCCCCACGGCACCTGCGATGGCGCGACGATCGGCGCAAATGCCGAGACGCTGCGGTAGCGGCCGGGATTTTTCAGCGCGATCATCAGGGCGCCATGGCCGCCCATCGAATGGCCGCTGATGGCGCGTGCCGCCGTGACGTCGAATTTCGCCTCTATCAGCGCCGGCAATTCATCCACCACATAGTCATACATGCGGTAGTGCCGGTCCCATGGCGCGCGCGTGGCATTGAGGTAAAAACCCGCGCCCTTGCCCAGATCGTAGGCGTCGTCATCGGCGACATCCGCACCGCGCGGACTGGTGTCCGGCACCACCAGGATCACGCCGTGCTCGGCGGCGTAACGCTGCGCGCCGGCCTTGGTGATGAAATTCTGCTCGCTGCAGGTCAGGCCGGAGAGCCAGTACAGCACCGGCAGTTTTTGCTGCGCGGCCTGCGGCGGCAGGTACACGGCGAACTGCATCGTGCAGTCCAGCACGGCTGAATCATGCCGGTACACATCCTGCCAGCCGCCGAAACAGGCGCGATGTTCGATTCGTTCCATGAGCTTGCCTGCGCCGGATCAGAAATGGATGACGGTACGAATCGACTTACCCTCATGCATCAGGTCGAAGGCTTCGTTGATGCGCTCCAGCGGCATGGTGTGGGTGATGAAAGGATCGAGGTCGATCTCGCCATGCATCGCCTGCTCGACCATGCCCGGCAGCTGGCTGCGTCCCTTGACGCCGCCGAAGGCCGAGCCGCGCCAGACCCGGCCGGTCACGAGCTGGAACGGCCGCGTGCGGATTTCCTGGCCGGCGCCGGCCACGCCGATGATCACGCTCTCGCCCCAGCCCTTGTGGCAGCATTCCAGCGCCGCGCGCATCACATCGACATTGCCGATGCACTCGAAGCTGAAGTCGACGCCGCCGTCGGTCATCTCGACGATGACGTCCTGGATTGGTTTGGCATGGTCCTTCGGATTGACGCAATCGGTGGCGCCCATCTTGCGCGCCAGTTCGAACTTGCCCGGATTGGTGTCGATGGCGATGATGCGCCCGGCCTTGGCCTGCACCGCGCCCTGGATCACCGCCAGGCCGATGCCGCCCAGACCGAAAACCGCGACCGTGTCGCCCGCCTTCACCTTGGCGGTATTGTGCACCGCGCCAATGCCGGTGGTAACGCCGCAGCCGAGCAGGCAGACCTTTTCCAGCGGCGCTTGCGGATTGACCTTGGCCAGCGACACTTCAGCGACCACCGTGTATTCGCTGAAAGTACTGGTGCCCATGTAATGGTAGATCGGCTGGCCATTGTAGGAAAAGCGCGTGGTGCCATCGGGCATCAAGCCCTTGCCCTGCGTTGCGCGCACCGCCGAGCACAGGTTGGTCTTGCCCGATTTGCAGAACTTGCACTCGCCGCATTCGGCGGTGTACAGCGGAATCACATGGTCGCCCGGCTTGACGCTGGTCACGCCTTCGCCCACTTCCACCACGATGCCACCGCCTTCGTGGCCCAGCACGGCCGGGAACACGCCCTCCGGATCGTCGCCGCTCAAGGTAAAGGCATCGGTGTGGCAGACGCCGGTATGCGTGATTTTCACCAGCACCTCGCCCTTCCTCGGTGGGGCAACGTCGATCTCGACGATTTGCAGCGGCTTGCCTGCTTCAAAGGCGACGGCGGCACGGCTTTTCATAAGTGAACTCCTGGGTAGCAAACATGGAACAGGGCAATTTGCGGCTAGTATAATGGATGCTTGCCAAACAGGCAGGTGCCGTCCGCTTATGAATGAGATGCAGCAAACGTCCCGGCCACGAATAAATGCAAAAAGGCCTCGCATCTGCGAGGCCTTTTCATTTTTGGCTGATGCCACCACTAATGCGCTCAGCGCCGCACCATGAGTCGGCGCAGCGCCGCGATATGGGCAGCCCCGCCGGCTTCCGGGATAAAACGCTGCGGATGATCTGCAAGATAGATGCCCTTGGCGCTGCCTTGGCGCAAGCGCAACAGCCACACGCCCTTGTCACCGCGCCGGTAAGTGACGTCGTCGCCGGTGCGCGGCGCACCCGGCGCCACGGTCGCCACCAGCGCCAGCGACTGCCCAGGCGCGCCCTTGAGCACCTCGGCGATCGATATCGCACCCAGTTCCAGCGGCCCGGCCGTCTCGGAAACAACCACGCCCGACTGCCCCACCCACTCGCCGACTACAATCAGGTCGGATCTGCGGATCAACTCTTCATCGGACATCTGGGCAAACATGGCTGTCCCCTCAACAGGCAGCAACGCTGCCAGGATGAACGCGCCTGTACACAACACTCTGCAACCAATGGCACAAGCACGACCCGAAATTTTCACCCTGATTCACTCCAGTCCTGGGCAGGTCGGAATCGCCTGCCCACCTGCCAATTACCTCGCCGCGCGGCGGCGGCTCAGCGCCAGCCCTGCCAACGCCAGGCCAAACAGCGCCAGCACGCCTGGCTCGGGCACTTGCGCCTTAGGCGCGCCATAAATGTACCGGGCGCCAGCAATATCGTCAGCTTGCGGCCCCCTGAACTGCTCAGTGTAATACGGATTCATCAGCGAGCGCGGCACGCTGGAGTGATCAAGGCCGATTGCATGACCCAGCTCATGCGTCAAGACCTGAAACAGGTCAAAGCCGCTGCCGCCAAAACCGAGCTTCCAGTTTTCAGCAATGTCAAAATGGATGTCACCGGCAGCGGTGTTGCCATTTCTTGGCGGGTAATAGCCATGTGCCAGCACGCCAAAGGCACCGTCGAATGCGTGGCCACCCAAGCGTATATTGCCAGAAGTGCCAGGCACATTGAATGCAGCGCCGTCATCGGCCACCATCACGAAATTGATGTCAGCAACGGCCGACCAGGCGGCAAAGGCACTTTCCACCACACTCAAAAAACCGGCAGGCATGAAATCGGCCAGCGAAGTGGTGGTGCAACCCGCGAATTCGGCAGCACAACTGGTGCCGGTGTTCATCAGGCTCCAGGTCACGATGGCGCCGGTACCCATGGTCGGATCGCCCCACTTGCCCGGGTTGGTGGGCCCCAGAACATAGGCGGATGCCGTCATCGGCGTGGAGAGTGCACACACGAGGGCGATAAGAGCAAGTAAGCGCTGTTTCATGGGATTTTCCTATAAGTATGTTGATAAAATGAATCCGGCTAGACCTGGCGTCTGCAGGCATCTACGTCGAAATCAATTTCTTCAAAACTTAAGCAAATTCAATGCCATGATGACAATGAAATCATAAGCCCATAATTTCATGGGATTTTTTTTACAACTGGAGAATAAACCGCTGCGCAGTAATTCCTCATGTAAAAAAATTCGACACGTGCGTATTAGCATCAAAGTAGCCGGGTAGTGGTATTTCAAAGTAGCCACTAATTGGCACGCACATTAATCCACTACTTTGCAGGGTTATTATTGGCGCATCAGCCTACCTCAACATTTTGGTTTGGGGCTGGCATTAGGTCTGCAGCTGCGTATTTCAGTAATCTTGTACAGCCAGATCGGGGCCGCGAAAACTCAGTTCGATGGGTGAGTAGCGAATTCGAAAACTTCAGGGATAAACAAGCAAAGAACAATTAACGCCGAACTGACCAGCCCGCGCCATGTGCCGCGAAGCGGCAAGCCCTTTGGCGCGGGTCTGAGTTGAGTGTGACGAGTTAAGTCTTGCTTTCAAGAAGACATAACTCCTAATCCACTGGTCCAGCATCATTGGGGGACTGAGGCACAAACCTAAAGTCTTCACGTGAGGCTGCCATGGATGCGATCCTGTTGGTGCTGCGCACGATGCAATGGCATGCCCTGGACACGACGGCGATTTGTTCATGTGCGGCTGCTGCGTATTCGACGCTTCCGGGAATGGGTCGATGCCGGGGTATTTGCCAATTTCTGGCGGCTCGGCTTGCTGGAATACGATGATTTGAAAGGGATCGACTGGGATTGGCTGGCACTGGATGGCACGATGACCAAAGCCCCGCTGGCCGGGGAAAAAAATCGGCCCCAACCCCACCGACCGCGGCAAAGGTGGCGTCAAGCGCAGCCTGCTCACTGAACGGCAAGGCATACCGCTGGCAGTGGAGGTGGTGCCGGCCAACCGGCACAACATGAAGCTGGTGGCCGTCACCCTGGCTGGCGTGATGTGCGCGTGGCCAGACACAAGTGGGCCTTGCCGGCTCTGCCTGCACCTCCTGTGCCGCGACCCAACGCCGCAGCAGGTTGGCATTAAGACGGTACTTCAATTTGGGCCTCCATGTGAAAATTAACATGAAGACTCACTTTTGGGGTGGTTACACGATTTCTAGCAGGTCAACGGAATTGGCTAAAAGATATGACAAAATGATGACGCACCATAGGTCTATTTACCCAATATCGAGCCCCACAGTCCCATGGAAGGCGACCAATTGCCTACAAATTCCGTGGCGATTCAGTTATTCATCCTTCGGAACCGCAGAAGGCTTAGTCCAACTGGCGGTCTGCGTACCTAATTCATCGAGACTTTCAGCAGGAGCATCTGACTCCAAAGAGGCCACTTCTTGAAGAAAAATATCAACCAACATTTGTTCTTCTTTGGTTGGCGATTTAGTACTACTCGAACTAGGGGAGATTTTGTCAATAGGGGGCACTTTGGGAATAGTCTCCTGATTCTGTTGATTCATTCGAAGACGATAAGCCTCATTTTCAGAAGGATATATATATTGTCTCCAAGTAATCTCATCACTGTGAACTTCTTTGGTGCCTAGCATAAATAATTTTTTCTCAACTTTAAAAGAAATTTTATCTTTAGAGTTGCCGATAACATTCGCCAGAAAATCCCAATCATCTCCTGACATCGTCATTAATTCCCGCGTGCCCTTCAAATCACCCTTCAATCCTTTCATTCCATAAACAAACGGCTCTTTTTTGATGATAGAAAGAAAGCCGGAAATATCATCGGCATGATTCTTTAACGATAAGAATTGTTTTCCATAGGTCTTATAGTAAAAATCGAAACCATTCGGCAGAACGTAATCAATTAATTGGCAATGAATATCCGGGAGGTAGCGGACTTCTAATGGATAGTCTATAGGAGGAGCGACAACTGCATTCATAACGACTTCACTCGTCTCATTGTTGGTCAAGATAAGCCTTCCCGACCGCTCATGAGACATGTAAGCAAACGTTAATGTGTAACTAGGCATAGCTAAACTCTCTAAATTCAATTAATGGCTTGGCAGATTAACGACGAACATATTTCGACATAAAATCGTCTGCATTGGTCTCATTCGAAGATTCAAATAACCGATCCATAACACCAGTTTTCATATCTTTCACTAACTGAAGAACCTCGCTTCTCGACAAACCCTTCTCTGCCCCAAGCTGGAATGACAGCTCTCTAAACGCCTTCGCTGAGAGCATCCATGAAGCCAGAATTTCCATTTGCCCATCAAATTGCTCACGAAAACCCTTGTTATTCTGAGCAATTTCATGCATCGGCTTTAACAACAGCGATCTGTAATACTCAATATCTGACTCAAGACCTTTAATTTTTAGTTTTTGTCGACTAATCCCCGCCTTTTGTCGCTCAATCTCAGCCGACTGATTTTTGATTGTCTGGGATTGACTTTCAAGCGCTTGATCGTGCGCAAGATTTTTCTTTAGAATATCCGCCTGCATCTTCTCCAGCTCAGCCATCCGATCGAGAATGGCAAAATCACGCATTCTCTGGCTCTCATCTTGGCGGGCTTGAATTTGTCTGTCATGTTCTCTAGCCGATCTCTCCAAGTGGTCGTCAAGCAACTTATTGTCAAATAGACCCATTAAATTTACCCCAATCTTGTAGTGAAAAAATTCAAAGAGACAGTCATGTGTTTGACCGCCGGAGCGCAGCCAAGCGTTGGTCCATCACAGCGACAGAGGTTCTTAGTACATCTCTAGGCCGTCATCTCATGAACACATCACAGGCCGTCGTCGCCCTGTCACCCATATCACGGCTCTTATCCGAAAGCGCCCGCCTGATCGAATTGTCCCGATCACTGTCAGCGCACTGGCTTCCGGATTGCTTATTCTGTTGGCGCTTCTTTGAAATCAGGCCATAAGCGGCCACGATAATTACGCCCAAGAATATGCTCTTGACCAGACTCGTGAACAATCCGCTGAATGGTTGAAAATAGTAGAAGGGAAAAATTATCGCGGACGCAATTCCGGCGTGCCGGACATTAAATGGCAAAGATTTCATATGTTGTCCTATTCGTAGTTGTCATTAAGATTTGCGACTTTTTCAGCTGAGCGTGGCGAGCGCCTCAGTAGCTTCCCTTAAGCCGACATCGGCGGCCCGTTGGAGGTGGCGCCGCGCAACAGGGCTATTTCGTTGCCCCGAATTTTCGGGCGATAACCGAGTCTTCATCAGGAGCGGCGCCGTGATTCGGTAGAAGTCTTGCCATTCTTTAACGCTCAATACTTGGCGCCGGGTCCAGTAGCCGAGAATCTTCGCATGCTTGTCAGGTGTGGCAGCGCAAGAATGCATTCGATGAAGTCTTGTTATAAAAAGCCTGGAAGCAAATTATTGATAAAAATGCCACTTGGCAAGTATATGTAACCAATTTCCACTTGTAAACATTCGTTGGCGTTACCCATAGAACGTGGCGCACCTGTTTTTTTAAAAATTTTTTAAAAATTTTTTTCGCGCGTTTTGGAGATAACACAACTTCACAAGAGGAAGAAAGCCATGCCTGCATCGTTCATCGTCACGGCAAAATCTTTTGTGCCGATGACTAGCGCTAAGTGTCGGAAAGTGTCGGGGCTATGGTTAAACAAACCAAGATTGCCATTCTGCTGGCGCTGCTGGGGGAAGTTTGAAAGTCTAGGCGATGCAAGCAGGAAACCGCACGGTATCTTTCGTTGAGCTAAACGTGACCAAAAAAAGTTATTTTTTCCCTGCTGCTCTGTTTCCCATCAACAGCAAGAACATGGGCAGAAAATAAAAACGCCCCTTTCGGGGCGTTTTTACTGATGCTCTGGCGGAGAGGGTGGGATTCGAACCCACGGTAGGGGGATACCCTACGCCTGATTTCGAGTCAGGTACATTCGACCACTCTGCCACCTCTCCTGAAACGGTCGATTCCGGAATTTGCATCCCGGAAAGCCTGAAATTATATCAGACTCTGGCTTGTTGGTGCAGCAATTTCCATCATACCTGCGGAACCAAGCGCTCCAGCCCGCCCATGTAAGGCCGCAGCACTTCCGGAATGTCGACGCTGCCGTCGGCTTGCTGGTAGTTTTCCAGCACCGCCACCAGCGTGCGGCCGACCGCGAGGCCGGAGCCATTCAGGGTGTGCACCAGTTCCGGCTTGCCCTGGGCGTTACGGAAACGCGCCTGCATGCGGCGCGCCTGGAAGGCTTCGCAGTTCGACACCGAGGAAATCTCGCGGTAGGTATTTTGCGCCGGCAGCCAGACTTCGAGGTCGTAGGTCTTGGCCGCGCCGAAACCCATGTCGCCGGTGCACAAGGTGATCACGCGGTACGGCAGGCCTAGCTTTTTCAGGATGGCTTCGGCATGGCCGACCATCTCTTCGAGCGCCTCGAAGGATTTTTCCGGATGGACGACCTGCACCATCTCGACCTTGTCGAACTGGTGCTGGCGGATCATGCCGCGTGTGTCGCGCCCGTAGCTGCCGGCCTCCGAGCGGAAGCACGGGGAATGCGCCGTCATGCGGATCGGCAAGGCATCGCCGGCGACGATCTCGTCGCGCACGATGTTGGTCAGCGTGACTTCCGAGGTCGGGATCAGGTAGAGCGACTCGCCCTCGCCTTCCTGGCCGCCCTTCTTCACTGCGAACAGGTCGGCTTCGAACTTCGGCAACTGGCCGGTGCCGCGCAGCGAATCGGCATTGACGATATAGGGCGTGTAGCATTCGGTGTAGCCATGCTCGCCGGTATGCGTGTCGAGCATGAATTGCGCCAGCGCGCGGTGCAGGCGGGCGATACCGCCCTTCATGACGGCAAAGCGCGAGCCGGTCAGCTTGGCGGCGACATCGAAATCCAGGCCGAGGCCGGCGCCGACATCGACGTGGTCCTTGACCTCGAAGTCGAAGCTGCGCGGAACACCGACCTTGCGCAGTTCGACATTGCCGGCTTCGTCAGTCCCCAGCGGCACGGACTCGTGCGGCAGATTGGGAATGGCGCGCAGGAATTCGTTCATGTGCGCCTGCACTTCGTCCAGGCGTGCGGCAGAGGCTTTCAGTTCGTCGCCGATGCCGCCAACTTCCGCCAGCACCGCCGTGGCATCTTCGCCCTTGCCTTTCAGGATGCCGACCTGCTTGGACAGTGTGTTGCGCTTGCCCTGCAATTCTTCAGTGCGGGTCTGGATCTGCTTGCGCTCGGCTTCCAGCGCATTGAAGGCGGCAACATCGAGGGAAAACTTGCGGGTCGCCAGGCGGGCGGCGACGCTGTCGATGTCTTTGCGGAGGAGTTGGATGTCGATCATGGCGAATGATGGGGTGTTCTGTCGAAAACTGCCATTGTACCAAGCCGCCTTTACAAGCATCAAAAAAACCGGTGGCCAGCCGGTCGAGATTGGCCCGTCTCAATCCCGCATCACCAATTCCGGATTTTTCACGCCCAGGCTGCTCAGGGTTGCCACGATATGCTGCCGCCGCTCGCGGTAAGACGGATGCATGATCACCGGGGTGGAGCCGAACAGACCCTTGACATACCTTTGCACGTATTCCCTGCAGCTCAGTTCATCCCGATAATCAGGATATTGTTTTTGAACAGACTCCAGTTGATGCCGTAACAGCATGTCGAAATTTTTAGCGGCGAAGCCGGCGTCCAGCCCCCGGGAATGCAAGGTCGTCAATCCCTCGGCGTCGGCTTCCAGTTCATTCAATGCATATTCGGTACGCAACTTGCAAAATTGTTGATAAACCAGGTAACCGGCACCGCCCGCAATCAATCCCCCCGCAATTTTGCCTTTCTTTAAGCCCAGCAAAATTGCCCCACCACCACCGCCCAGCGCAACCAGCGCGACCTTTGCTTTTTCATTGAGCCTATCCTTGAAATGCTGCTTGTTGAAGTGGGCCAGCTCATGGGCCAGGATGAAGTTCTGCAAATTTTCCGCCCCGAGCTTCAGCAAGCCGATACCGAACCTCAAGTGGGCCTTCCCTTCTGCGCCATCGGAAATGGACGCATTGTCGACATCTTTTTTCTCGTCAATGACGACCGGGTACTGGAACATCTGCGCCGCCTGGTTGACAGTGATATGGCACCATTGCGCCAGCATCTTCCGGACCTTGCTTTCCAGCGGGCCAGCGTAGTTCATCTTGCTCCTCAGATCTGCCACGCATTGCCGGTTTGCCGGATCAGCGGAGTACTCGGCATACGGAATAATCCGGCCACCGGCGAGCGGGCTGGCTACGCTTGGCCCTGCGGCGATCGGTCCCGGGTCCGGGGTAGCAGTTGGCGGTTTGGCCTGCTCATTCGCAGCGGGATCTGGATTGCCGGCAGGGGGAGCGCCAGCCGGGCCGCCGGGCGATGGTGTGCCTGGTGTGCCTGGTGTGCCTGGTGTGCCTAGTGTGCCTAGTGTGCCGTTCCGCCGCCAGGGCCGGTTGCCCGACTCCGGCAATGAGCCGGCCTGAGCAGGAACCGACGGCGGACCTGGCGGTTTTCCGCCCTGCCCGGATATCGTCTCTCCGGTTCCTTGCTTGCCCTGAGCTTGCGCGGGGCGGTCCGGACCGGGGCCTGGCGCGGGATCGACCCGAGGCGGGGGATCGACCTGAGGCGTGGGGTCGTCTGCGGCTGCCTGAAACAGATCCACGGAAGGATCAGTACTGGCCACATTCACAATGCCGCCGGATTGGAGATTCACCATAGCCAAGCCGACCAGTTTCACGGGCTGGGTGCCGGCAATCGCCTTGCCAGGCTGGCCGGGAATGGCGGCCATGGCTGACGAACGGGCCGGCTGATAAGGTGCTTCCAGTTGCAGCAGCGCGTAGAATGCCAGCGCACCGCTCGACAGGCGCTCGGAAACCATGTCGGCGAGCGATTTGTCGGCCAGCGGGATTTCCTTCAGTTCGGAATGGGAGGATTCCCACTTTCGCACGGAAATGCAGGATGTCATCAGCTGTGCATCAACTCGGGCGAAGCCGCCCGGGCAGTAATACCGGCCATTGCCGGCATCGGTCTTATCGACCTGCATGGTCAGGCCAACCGGCAAGACCTTGCGCCTGGCGTCATACGCGGCAACCTGGTGCGTCAGCCTGACCACGTAGCCTTTTGCCAGGCGCACATCCTCCGCCTGGTCGCGCGCAAAATCCGTCAGTTCCCTGCCGGCGCGGTCTTTGTCCTTCGGCGCCGACGCGCCGGAACGGAACAGGCGGTATTTCGCGGCGATTTCAGCCGGCAGAGTATTTCCCGCGTTATCCAGGAGCGTCCATGTGTCGAACGGTTTTCCGGTATGGACATAATGCAGCAGCGGTGCATTGATCTCATTCATCGGCAAATAGCCGGCGTTGTAGATATCGCTCATCTGTTGCGGGCTTGCTGCGCCGGCAGTCAGGGGCAGTCCTGCGAAGATGGCAAGGGTCGTGGCGAGAAGACTGGCTTTCATTGTTAAGCTTTTTAATTATTTAAATACCAAAAATACATTGACCATATGTTGCTTGTCCATGCTGTGGATTTCCAATCCCTGACTTCCAGTACCAGCAGGCTGCGAGTTTTACCAGCCGCTCGGCATCAGTGTGTCGTTACACTGAAAGCAAGAACGGCACCGTCATAAGGCGGCAGTTCGTTCATCTGTTTCTTCAAGTTCTCGACAAAGAACTTCGCGGCACCAACGAGCATGTCCAGATAACGCATCAGGATTTTCGCCTGCATGCCCGCGCCGTCATCCAGAACTTCTACCGCAGCAAACGTGTCATCCTGCGCACGGTTCAAGTAGAGCTTGGCGCCTTTGCATTTCTTGTTGGTCAGCTCCAGGGCAATCATCGCAGGCTGCAATTGCTCCGCGCTGATTTCGAAAAAATTCGGCAAGAGCATCCGGACAAACGCCGGATCATCCAGGTCGAGCATGATGAGCATGAACATCCCTTCATACTTCACCCTGATATCCCAGGTGTTCGTTTGCGGATCCCATTCCGGCTCCCTGGCGCCGTAGCCTTCCTCCTGCAGAATTTGCTGATATGCCTTTGCGCGTTGTTCCAGTTTCGCATTGCAGTCACCCATGATGTAGCCTCTTTCATCAGTTCTCGCCAACTCGCCATGAGGTGGCTTCTGCTGACAGAACGCGCGAGAGCGGATTTTTTTAAAAGTGCATGCAAAAAAACGCATCCTGCACCGCCCCCATGCGGGGAGACGGAATACCGCTAGCGCTGCGCTGGGCGGGGCGCCGCCGGCACTGTCAGGCTCCGGAGCACCGAATTCATGGCGTCACCGATGCCGTCTGTCCCGGCCGAGGTTTCAAGCTTGAGCTGCACCAGATCGAGCTTGGCGCGTGGGTAATCCGCCTGTGCCGCCAGTTCGAGCCAGGTGCGGCTTTGCTGCAGGTTCCGCCCGACGCCATGGCTGGCATAGTACATCTCGCCCAGCTCGGCCTGGGCTACCGGGAAGCCGGCCTTTGCAGCCTTGTTCAGCCACTGCAGTGCCTTGCTGTTGCTGGCTCTGAAACGCATGGTCCGCCCGGACGATGCATCCACCGCCTTGTCCACGCCATCCCGGTAAAGCAGCCCCAGCGTTGTCTGGGCCAGCACATTGCCTGCGCCCGCCTTGTGTTCCAGCAGCGGGATTTCATCGAGCGTTGCGCGCTTTACCCTTTGCCCGATTTCCCAGTCGATCTGGCTCCAGTCGCTGGCGCTCATCTGCCGGTACCATTGCGTATCTGCCGCATCACCGGCGGATGGGGCTGGCCCGCCGCGCCGGACGACGGCGCCGGCGGCATTTCCGGGCGCGGCATGCCTAAGCGGCTTACCTGCCACGACAGTGACACCCTCCGGCGGGGTGAAATAGAAATTATCCGTCAAGGACGACTCGTACCAGGGGATCTGGTCGTCCAGCGTTTTCTTGCGCACTTCGGTGGCGACGTGCTTGAAGGTTTCCTCGATTTCCCGGCCCGGCTCCGCCAGGTGGCGCGCAAGGGCGGCGGTATAGATGCTGTTGCCGCTGGCGCCATCCGCCGCCAGCTGGCCGGGCGCGGTGGAATAGGCGATCAGGGTGCCGCGCGGCGCCTGCACCCGGTTCAGGCCCAAGTTGGCCAGGCTGCGGTAGCGCACCGCCCCTTGGGAACGGAACGGATTGTTGCGGCAGGCGTCCAGGATCACGATGTTGACTGCCGACCTGGACAGGGCGAGGCGCTCCAGCATGCTCTTGAGCGGATAGGCGCGCAGTGGCGTCATCTGTTCGCTGGTGATTTGCATGTCCACCGGATTGAGATAGTTGTTGCCGCCCACCTGCATGCCGTGACCCGCGTAATAGACCAGGGCCGTGGCGCCCTGCGGGATGCGCTCGGCGAACTCCGTCACTGCCGCAGCAAGGTCTGCGCGGTTCAGATCGCGCCGCTCGGTGACGGCGAAGCCGAGCCCGGTCAGCGTCCTGGCCATCAAGGCGGCATCATTGGCGGCATTGGGGAGCGGCTTGTCTTCGGCATAGCGCTGGTTGCCGATGACAAGCGCAACTTTCGCCGGCTGGCTGCCTGCTGCATGGACAACAGGAAGGAAGGCGGAAAGCAGGGTCGCCAGGATGACTGCGCGGACAAGAAGATGCAATCTCATTTGGCACAACTCCCCTTTTCCGGCGCAACGATATCGGCATCTTCGACCCGCGGGCTGATTTTCAGCATCCTGACCGCGTCCTGCGTGCGCTGCTCCGTGAGCAGCGTGATCCAGACTTCGCCTGTTTCGGAGGGGCCATCGGCCAGCGTTGCGCCAACGCGGCGCAAGGTCACCGCCACCTCAGCATAGGAAGCGTCGGGCTTGAACATGACCCGGATGCGCGGCGCGCAAGCCATTGACTTTTGCACATAGCCGGCGCTGCGGTACACCTCGGCGAGTTCCGGCGCAAGACCGCCGGAAACCAGCAGCCAGATGCCCTGGGAGAGCAGCACGGTCAGCGCACCATAGGTCCAGACCGGGCGCACGAAGATCCGGTTCAGCCAGCCAAGCCAGCCGCGCTCGCCTTGCCGGCCGATCTCTGCCTGGCGCGACGTTTGCCTTGCTGCGGCAGTACTGATTTCCACGGCCAGATCGCGGTAGAGTCGCTGATAAGCATGACGCGGGTCGGTGTCGTCGCCCAGGGGCGTCCCGGTGACGACGACAGTCTGGTCATCGAGGTTCCAGGCGCCAAGGCGCCCGGGGCGTGGCGCAACGAAGCTGCCCTGCTCCCGGTCGCCGTCTGCCAGGGCCAGAACCGCAGCCAGGCGGTGCGGTGCGAGCTTGCCGAGTATGGCTTCATCGCCCCGCAGCTGCACCTGCACCGGATTCCAGGCCTGGATGATCGCGGCTTCCGGGGCGACGAGCCCGTCGCCCTCCTCCAGCAAAAGATCCCTGTCGCTTGCATAATCCGCTTCCTGGGCAACGAGCCATCCCGACCAGCAGCGTCCGCCCAGGCAGGCGCCAAGCAGGATGCCGTAAGCGCGCCCCAGCATTCTGCCGGGCTGTCCGGTTTCCGGAATATGGGCAAAGCGCCTGATCTGGCCAGTAGCGGGCGACGCCGGGGGGAACGCCGCTTCGCTTGCAACCCGGCGGGCGACGAGTTCGCTCATGAAGGCGGGCATCTGCAGATCCAGTGCGCCGCCTGTCACGGGCGTCGTGCCGGTGGGTGCCAGCTTCTCGACAGGCGGTTCCTGCCCGAAGAGGTCGCTGTCGATTACCTCCAGCGGGGGATAGAGCGCGTATCTCATGGCGTGTTTCTCCCGCGCGCATGCGCCTGCAGACAAAGCAAGGTCAGCAGCACGGCCAGTTCTTCCTGCCATTCCTTGTTCAGCATGGCGCCCACGGAAAGCAGCCAGCGTCCGATCTTGGTCTTCTCGTAGCCGACATAAGTCTCGCCCTTGCTGCGGCTGATGCCCAGGGACTTGGCCTTGTAGTGGTAGCTGCTGCCGAGCGCCAGGCGCTGCGCGATGCTCGAGAGCGGTTCTTTTTCTTCCTGCTCTGCACAGGTGTGATAGCGCAGGTAGGCGGCCTCGCCGGCATCGAGTTCCTCGATGAATTGCGCCGCCGAGCGGCTTGCGCCATCCGCATCGATGCCTGCCTCGGCCAGCATCTGTGCGCAGGATACCGGCGCCGCGGCGTGGTGTTCACTGTTCGCCGTCTCCGCGGCCAGCTCGTCGGGGAGGTCTTCGAGCGCGGTCAGATGGCTTCCCCGGCGTTGAAGGTCCAGGGCGAAGCGCTTGAGAAAGGCATGCAGGGCATGTACATTGTCCAGCGGGCCGGCGCGGGACGCACTGGCATTCAGGAAGATTTTTTCGGCGAAAAAAATATCCACGAGATTGCGCCGCTTTACCCCATCCGCGTATTCGGGCGGCAGCTGGGTGCTCATCAGAATGGGCAGAGTGCGCCGGTAAAAATCTTCCCATTCGCCGGCGCTCAAGCCATGCCGGCGTCGAACCCAGTAGTCGAGTATCCGGGCGTGGTCTGCAGACAGAGATGTCCTGGAATGCATGCGATGCGGTTTTTCTGTTGATGAAACGAAAAGCGCCAGAGTCGGCGAATGATAAAGCGCGGCAAGTATATGCATCCATTTTTTCCTTGTAAATCAGTTATTGGCTCCTCCCTAAAACGCCACCAACCAAAAAAATTCAAATTCTTTTTAAAAAATCCTGTCTCCCCGCGTTTTGAAGGCGTAGCAGTTTTTAATGGAAGACGGCAAAGCGCTGTACCTTGCGCATTTTGAATCCAGGCAAAACTAACCTTTTGTAATCATTTTCCATATGCAACTGTGCTACAGTTTTCAAGTTGAGTTTTCACCAACATTTTCATCGCTGGATTTATTTTATTTAGGGAGAGTTGTATGGATTCACAAAAACAAATCGTCGCCGATCAAGCAGTTCAAGTCGCTGAGCAAGAATTCGCCCCGACTGTTCTGGGCTCCGTCATTGCACTGACCTGCATTTATGCCGACGGGCCCAACCGCGATGGCGGTTACGTCCAGGGCAATAACTACTCTTTCCAGTAACCGCGCCGATGTCCATCAGTGCCTCCGTTCTGTGGACATCCGCCGGCGATTTCGTCTATTTTCTGGACGTCGAGCGGGGTTCTTACTCCGCTCTGTCCGGAGACCAGGCGGTCTTGTGGCGCAAGCGTCATGGGACCATGCGCGCGCGCCGCAATGCGGCATCAGGCGAATCCCGGCTGCGCGGTTTTCCGCTGCCCGGGATCATCCTTGCTGCAAGGTGCATCTGGCGCACCAGGTCCCTGCTCAAGCGCGGCCGCTTTCAGGAAGCCTACCGTATGGCAGAGCTGGCGGCAGTTGCGGGCAACGTCAGGCGTGCAGCGGCAGGCACGGCATCTCTGGACAAGGCGCTGGCGCGCTTCCTGTTGTGCGAATCGCTGTTTGGCAGCGCAGATCCTGCCAGGGACTGTCTGGGTAGGTCGCTTTCCCTGTTTCTGTATTTGCGCGCGCTCGGATTCCCGGCGGCGCATTACATCGGCGTTCAATCGCTGCCATTTGCCGCGCATGCGTGGGTTCTGATGAACGACGAACCGCTCCTGGATACGCCCGAACGCCTGCACAAATTCACGCCGATTAGCCGGATTGATTGAGCCAGGCAATGGATTTCCACCAACATCACCCGGCCGGGCGCGTCGGCAAGCACTTTGCCGGCTATGTCGACTTCGCGACGGGCGAGATCGCCAGCGCCGATAAACCAGTCTGCCTGCCGGACGGCATTGCGGTATTTTTCTCGGGCTATCTTGCTGACGGCTTGACGCCCGCTTCGGACCTTTCCGGAACATCGGCAAGCGAGCCGGCAGCGGCAATTCATGCTGCCTGGAAGCTGGATGGATACGATTTTTCCAGGAACCTGGCGGGAGCCTATTCGGCAGTGATCATTCATCGGGCTGCGCAAGAAGTGGTGCTGGCACAGGATTCCATGGCCATGCGAACCGTCTTTTATCGCCGCGCCGGAACCCGCCTGTATTTTTCCGACATTCTCGCCGATGTGCTCGGCATGGCCGATGTGCCAGAGCTTGAACTGGATTACTTCGCCTCGTGGCTGCGTTTCGGCTACGCGTCGACCTCGCTCACGCCGTATCGCGGCGTTTTCAGGCTGTGCAGCGGCGAGACGCTGGTCGCCGGCCGCAACGCCGCACGCAGTCATTTCCCCTGGCGCCCGACTGCGCAAGCGGCCAGTTTCCGCGGTAGTGCGCAAGAGGCGCAGCGCGCGCTGGCTATCGCCGTCGAAGAGGCCGTCGCGGCAACCACGCATTCTCTTGCAGCGCCGGTATTTGAATTGTCCGGCGGGCTGGATTCGACGACCGTGGCGGCGCTGGCGAACAAGCGACGCAGCGGCACGCTCAGGACGCTGACGTGGACGGATCTGGCGGATGATGACGGCGATTACGCCCGGCAGGTGGCATCGATTTTTCAGTTTCAGGGGATCGAAATCCCGGTCGAGCATCTGTCCGGCACCGGCACTGCCGGCGCGCAGCCTTTCCGTTCCGAGCCCGGCAACGAGTTCTGCCCTGAACTGGAGCGCTTGCTCGGGCGGAACAGCCTGGGCGCTTGCGAAGCCATCGTCACCGGCGTGGGCGGCGACAATATCTTCTTTTCCCGCGGCTGCCCGCCGATATGGCTGGCGGAACTGGTCGCGCGCGGACAATGGGCGCGGGCGCTGCGCCTTGCGCGCTCGCCGCAGAACGCCGTGATATCCAGGCGCGCAGCCTGGTCTTACCTGTGGCTGTATGGCGTAAAGCCTTTATTGGAAAAGCGGCAGGAGACGCAAAAATACACGCCTTCGGATGTCTTTACTGCCGATTTCTCGGCGCGCTGCACAGGGTTGCCGGAACGGCTGCTGCCCAATGCCGTGGAGGGCTCGCCCTTCCAGCGCTACTACTGGGCGCAGTTGCGACAACTGATCGCCAACCGGGTGGCGGTCGAGCATCTCATGCCCTCAATGGAATTCCGCCATCCCTTGCTGCATCGGCCATTGGCTGAGCTGGCACTGACGCTCCATGGCGTTTTCGATACGACCCTGGCAACCGACCGGCAATTGCAGCGTGCCGCGTTCGCCGGCGTGGTGCCCGATGTTGTGCTGAACCGGCAAACCAAGGGAGGCTCGATTTCTGCGGATGTGAAGCGCATGCAATCGCAAGAGTTTCGCGCATTCCTGTCGAGCCGCACGCCGCTGGTGGTGGAACATCGGATTGTCGGCGACAAAAAGTGGGCGGAGCTGCTGGAGCGCTCGGCTTATGGCTATTTTTCCAGCCTGCGCGAATTCGATTTGCTGCTCAAGACCGAACTCTGGCTGCGGCATCGGGAGAACACCTCTCCGGAGAAGGTCGCCGTCAGGACAGTTCTTACTGATTTGCAGCCGGCCAGTGTCATGAAGCAGTAATGTTTTTTACATAAAATTTTAAGCTTTTTCATTCGGCATTTGCGTAGACGGATCATCCCCTTCCCTGGTCAAAACAATACCCAATTAAAGATTTTCAGAATGACTCCTTCGAAGACATACAAGTCGCTCCCTGTCCTACTGGCCAGCCTGCTGCTCGGCGCATGCGCGACGCGCAGCAATTCAGGCTCGATTGCCCAGTACAGTCTGGACCAGGCCGCCATCTTCGGCGACGTAGTTGATGCTTTCGTGCTGCCGGATGGCAGCGAAGGCAGCATTCGCCGATTCAACAACAACTACTCGATCAAATTGCAAAAACATTCCCGGGTGGTCGATATCGAGCGCGCCACGCAAGTGAAGTTCCGTTCGGCGCAGTCCGTCGACGGCTACACACTGATCGTGCTGGAAAAAGCCGAGCGCAATTGTCAAGGAAAAACGCATCTGATGGCGATCCGGGGCACCAAAGTGCGATCCTGGGACTTCGGCAACTGCCGGACCTGGCCAGAATCCGAGATTGCCAGCGACGCGGCCACTTTTTATGTAGAAGAAGGCGCAGGAACCATCCAGTATCAATTCACCGGTGGCCGCCTGCTTTACGGCCCGGCCCCAAAGAGGCCGCCACTGATGCCAGCACGCCAGGCGCCGGCTGAGAATCAACCGCCTGCAGCACCGGCCAGGAGCGGGGAAACGGCCCAGGCATCACGGCCCAAATCCAGCAACGCCCCGACTGCTGCCAGCCGCAAGACTGCGCCAGCGCCTTACGTGCCCCCTGCCGCACCGATTTTCAAGCCCAAGGAACAGGCTCCTCGCATCATCTACATGGACAAGTAATGACTCTGCGCCAAACCCTGTTCGTGGCCTTGCTCACGGCGCTCTACCTTTGCGTCGAACTGGCCTTCAATGCCCGCCTGCTCGACGTGGTGGGTGGCGGCGCCAGCGAATCCCAGATGCATTCGATCGAGATTTTCGGTCGCACGCTCTCGGGCATCGCCCTTGCCTTGTTTGTGCTGCAGGGCTTGCTCTATCTGCACAACCGCAGCAAGAACGGACGCCCCGGCAGCATCGTGATCATCCTGGTTTGCGCCGGCGTCGGCTGGGCCATGTATTTCTCGCTCGGCAAGCTGACAGACTACCTGGTGGCATCGAGTTCGCCGTCGTTCCGTCACGCGAGTGTCAATATTGTCCTGGTTCAGCGCGCCTTGGTGGACCGACTGGTAAAAATCGATGGTCTCTCCGATGACGAGGCCATTTTCTCTCGCCCCGAGGGCAAGGCCTTCCTGGCGCTGTTTCCCCTCATGGCGACTTCCGTCGACCGACTCGACGAAAAAATCCGCGAGGCCAAACTCGACGTGATCAAAAACCAGGTTTCCTCAGAATTGGGCGGGACTGACGGGTATTACAAAAAATACGCCGAAGCGGTGCAGGAAGCTGCCAACCAGTGGAAACGGTATAGGGCGGCCGGCAATTCCGGCGGCGGCAACATGGATATCCCTGCACGCCAGGACAAGGCATGGAATGACTACCTGAATGACTTGAGCAAACGCGGCTGGACGCAATACACCGTTCCCGATCGCTATCGCGCGAGGGTGCTGCGCAAAGTACAGGCGAAAATCCCGGTGCCGGGCGATTGGGATCTCGCCGATGAAGAGGTGTTCCGTGCCGCCGTGAAGCGGCGCGCCGAAGGCGGCGGGCGCCGGGATGGCGAAGGTGCTTCCGTCGGCGGAAAGAAAATCCCTCCAGGCCTGGATTGGGAAGCGTTCTTTTCACACCCGGCGGTGCAAGCGGAACTGCGCAAAAAACTGCAGTTACCGAGCCGCGTCATGCTGCGGCCGGCGTATCGCTCCGGCGATGATTTCGAAAGGACGGTGTTCGATCCGCTGGTTAGCGACACCGCTCGGCAAAAACTCCTCGCCTATGACGCTCCCGTGACAACCTATGCTGCCGGCGGCAAGCATGAACAACTGGGCAAGGAAATGGCGCGCGCCGCCATCGTTGCGCCGCTAGCCTTGTTCTTTTCTTTGCTCGGGGCGCTGGGCCACCTCGGAAAACTGATTTTCTTGGGCCTCAAGGCGGCTGTCCATGTTTGCTTTTCGGGCAAATCCTCCTACCGCTATCTCGGATATCTGCCACTAGGCATGTTCATGACAGTCATCCTCGGGGCCGTCCTTGTCTTGCGCAATATGGAAAACGACGTCACCGAGAGCCGCCTGTATGACTATCTGGAGACGCAAGTCATCAGCAATCGGGCCGATTCGCTCAAGCCCCTGGCGATTGCGCATGTTTTGCACATCGTCGCCGTGGGGCAAGGCATTTTCTATCCCTGCAATGAATGGGTACGCATGAACATGCTGGGCGGGTTCAGCTTCGGCTACGAGCCTGCCGCAAAGCCAAACCGTCATTGAAATCTGAAAAATACAAGGTACGCCGTGAATATTCATTTGCACTTCATGCTTAAAAAAATCTCCAAAGCCGTCTTTTGCCTAGGCTGCCTGTTCGCCGCAGCCGGAGTTAAAACCACGCATGCCCAGGAACTGGCGGCGCAAACCATCCACGACCTGGCGTCCTATGGCTATGTGCTGATGGACGATATCAATACGCCGCTGCTCCACCATGTTGCAACAGGGACGCCGTATGATCCACGTGTGCTCGCGGCAATCAAGGACGGCTGGGGAGACAGTAATAGTCCTTCAGGCACGATGCGGATGAAAGCCAGCAGCCGCGATGAGTTCCAGCGTGCGGAAGTCGCTGGCGAATGGGGCAGTTTTATTCATGATCGGGTTCAGGCGCTGAAAAATGCGCAAGGCTACTTAATTTCGTTGGTGACAGACTGGGGGGAATTCGATTTCGCAAGAAACCGCTATCCGATCAAACTCCGGATGCTGCATAGATCGCCTCACGCGACTTTTCATTGCCTCGGCGCCTATGGTGTGGAGAATCACCGGTACGGTCAGGATTTACGTACAGCTTGCCTGACCGCGGTCAATCTCAATGCGAATGCACCGTTCCTGCAATATTTTCCGCTGCAAGACCTTGCTCTGGCGCGCGAAATCCGGAAAATCCCCGGGGATTACAGGATTTACGCCCTGGCAGAACCGGCCGGCAAGTACCAGCTAACGCGCGGCAAGGAAATTCAGTACATGCCGCTGGATACGTTTGTGGCTTCCGGTATCCAGCCCGTCAAGATTACCGGACTGGTCCTGACGACGCTGGATGGGCGAAAAATCCTCGCCATTTCCAGGATGAGCAGCGAGCCATTAGGCACCACAGCAAGCCCGGCCGCAACCGCCAATGGCGCCATGGATAATGGCGCGGCGCCAGCACAGAAAGCGGGCGTGACTGCACGCGCGACAGCGTCGGCCGAATGGAAAATGTTGGCACAGAATAGCGAGACAACTTTTTACGCCGACCCTTCCAGCATCAAGCGCGAAGGCGGCGTGGTGTTGATCCGGCAAATGCTCGACTCGTCCGAGGCGGATGCGAAGGGACGCCGATCGTTTGTCGAAATCTTTTCCTACGACTGCAACAAGCGAACCCACAGGCTGGTGTCAATGAAGGGGTACAACCAGTCGATGGGACGGGGCGGCGTGCTCAGCGATATGGCGACCCCGGAGGATTTTGGCCTAGTCAAGGCCGGCTCGATTGCCGAAGCCATGTTTAATTTCGCATGCAATGCGCCTGTGCCGAAAAATTAACCAGACGAGTTTCCCGATACAGGGGCGCTACCGCATTTTCGCGCAAGCTGAGCCCGGCGGCACCTATCAGAATGGGCGCACGGTTCCGGTCGATCTGGTAAATCTAACCAAATCAGTTTTGATTAATTCATTGGGCATTTAAATGAGCTTCCAGAGAGAAATCGATCAGGCCATCAAGGCTAAAAATTTATATTTTGTTGGTGAGCAGCTGCCGCCAGACTGGTACGCGGGATTTCGGGAATGGAGGAAGCTTGCAGAAAACGGCGACCCCAAAGGCATGCGTAACGTCGGCTACTGCTTTGTAAAAGGCCTGGGAACTGACCAGGACCTGGATCAAGCGACACATTGGTTCGATAAGGCCTTGGACCTGGGCGATGCAGCATCCGGCTTTGCGTTGTGGGAAATTCACCGCGAAGAAGTTTTTTCCGGGACCCCCAGTGCCATGGCCCGCAACTTTCTTGAAAGAGCGGCGAGCCTGAAAGAGCCGCGGGCCATGGAGGCCTTCGCCGTCCTCCTGGAATGGGAAGAGGCTGCGCGGGAAATGAAAGCCGAGGCGCCGCTGCGCAAGGCGCGAGAAGAGAAGAAAAAAGAGTCCGAGCCATATGAAACCGCTCTCCGCAAGGCCGTCTTTGAAAAAAATGAGAAAAAAATAGAGGAAGCCTTGAATGAAGCTCAAAAGAAGGGGTTTTCCTGGGTTCAGTCATTCAAGTATGCCCGTCAATTTGGAATGAAATGGCTTCCTGCCGAGAATATTCGAAAGGTTGAGATATCTGGCAAGTCGTTTAATGTTTGCGACTTTTACATTGAGTTGCGCAATCCGACATCCGAATCATTTACGTTGAAAGAAGACATTCCCGATGATGGCGGTAAAAAATACGTGACGCTCAAGCCGAACAGCGCCATAAAATATTATGTTGGAACGGATGAACCGACAGCACCTCCAAAAAGAGCGACGATTAGAATCGTACCGGACAGGAAAAATGATGACTCAAGTGATCTCAGTCGCTCTTTCAACCTGTGGCTCCCTGCTGCGGCTGAATTTGCAAGTAACACAAAATCTGCAGAGGCTCCCCTCAGCAAGCCGAAATCGCGATTCTCTGCAAAAAAAATCATCGGCATGATTGCCGCAGTCGCCGCGAGCTTTTATTTTGATGACGACGCTTTGATCAGGATATGGATGGCCTTTTTCCACAGCGGTTTGTTTGGGCCAGTGGGCTACATTCTCAATGCAAGCAACTGGGTCTGGCAAGCCGTCTCTGCACTTGGCGCATATTTCGCCCTTGCCTCAAACTTTTATGATTCCAGCAGGTTTCCAAGGCTGAAATTCATGGGAGGGTGTGCTTTACTGACTGCTGGTATCGCTCCCATTAACATTTACGGCAAAATCGGGTTTGCAATCATTGCGTTTTTCGCTGCGGGGATCGCTTTAGGGAAAGCAATTACGGAGCATAACAAGAGGGCGCGTAAAGCTTGACCGAGGATTACCGGGGGCACATGTCCGTTAATGAATATCCGCTGTTGTGACGGCCATACCGCCCCCCGTTCCTTTTGCGCTCTGCCAAGGCTCAGGCGATATCGACCACGACATTTCCCATGACCTTGCCGCCTTCCACCGCCTCGTGCGCAGCAGCGATCTGTTCCAGCGGATAACGCGCGCCGATCGTATGCTTGAGGCGTCCTGCGGCCAGCAAACCACCGATGGCATCCAGGCCTTGCTGGCGCTGCTGCGGCGTCAGATCGTAGACCAGGAAAAACAGCAATTGCAAGGAATTCATCAGCATCGTGCGGAATGGTATGACGTGATCGTCCATGGAGTTCGATCCGTAGCAAATGATCTTGCCATGCGGCATCAGCGCACCTTCGCGCACCAGGTTGACGGTGGTGGAAAAATCCATGTCGATGATGGCATCCACGCCGCGCTTTCCGGTCAGTTCCAGAATCCGCTGCGTTACCGGTTCGGTCTTGTAATCGATGGTTTCGGCCACGCCTGCAGCCCGTGCATGCGCCGCCTTTTCAGCGGAACCCACGGTGCCGATCACGCGGGCGCCGCCCAACACGGCAAACTGGGCGGCGTAATGCGCCACTGCAGAAGCTGCGCCGACCAGCAGGATGGTCTTGCCGGCGATATCGCCGAGCAGGCGCACCGCTTCAAAGGCAGTCAGCGCGGGGATGCCCAGGCAGGCGGCAGCGGCAAAGTCGCAATTGTCCGGCAGCCTGACCGCCTGCGCTGCCGGCAAGGCGGCGTATTCGGCCGCCGTGCCCATCGGGCGCTGCCATTGACCGTTCCAGACCCACACCCGTTCGCCGATGCGCGCCGACGGCACGCCGGCACCGACCGCCTCGATGACGCCGCCTGCATCGCTGTGCGGAATAATGAACGGGCCGTTGAGCGGGCGGCCGCGGCGCGACTTCACATCCGAGGGATTCACGCCAGAAACGGCGATCCGCACCAGCACTTCGCCGGGGCCGGCTTGCGGCGTGGGCATTTCGCCGACGATCAGGGTCTCGCGCGCCGCGCCGTTTTTCTCATACCATGCTGCTTTCATTACGCATCCTCCTGTATTGATTCGATTTCCAGTGTCCGACATGGCGCGCGCGCCAGTCACAGCAGTTTTTCCAGTTCGTGACGCTTGACCTTGCCGGTTTCGCTGCGCGGAATGTCGACGGCATCGACAAACAGCACGGTCTTCGGGATCTTGTAGCCGGCAATGGTGTTGCGGCACAGGGCGATCACATCTTCCTCCGTCAGTGAGGCATCGCGACGCACCACGAAGGCGGCCGGCACTTCGCCCCATTTGCTGTCCGGCTTCCTGACCACGGCAACTTCGGCAATGCGCTCGCTTGTCAGCAGCACCTTTTCGATCTCGGCCGGATAGACATTTTCGCCGCCGGATTTGATCATGTATTTTTTGCGGTCGACAAAGGCAAGGGTGCCGTCCGCATTGCGGCGGAACATGTCGCCCATATGGAACCAGCCGTTGCGGAAATCCTTGAGGTTGGTTTCTTCCGCATTCCAGTAGCCGCTGAACAGCGTGGCGCTGCGCAGGCTCATCTCGCCCACCTCGCCTGTCGCCACCTCGCGGTCGTCGTCGTCGACCAGGCGCACCTGGCAAAACGAGCTTTGCTCCTTGTCGAAGCCGGTCGGCGCGTGGCCTACCGGGATCACCGACTTGCTGGCCGGCGCCATGCCGGTTTCGGTGGCGCCGAAACTGTTCAAAAAAGGCGCCTGCAAGAGCGTGGTCAGTGCGGCGATCAGTTGCGGCTGCAGCAGGTCGGCCATCGAGCCGATCAGCTTGATGCCCTTGGGGACAATCTTGCGCTCCCTGACCTCGGCCATGGTGCGCTCGATCATGCCTGGCACCATGATCAGCCAGTTGATCTTTTCGGTGGCGATGGCGTCGCCGACCTGCTGCTGGTTGAAGCCGTCGATAATGCGCACCTTGCCGCCCTGCAGCAGCGATGCCAGCGAGAGGTCGGCACCGGAAAGATGGAACAGCGGCGACCACGCCACATAGGTTTCGTCGGACGAAAGGCTCCAGTCGGCGAACATCAGGGCCGCACGGGCGATCATGGCGCGATGGCTGATCAGGGCACCCTTGGGAAAGCCGGTGGTGCCACTGGTGTAGAGGATCAGCAAGCCGTCTTCCGGATGCACCAGCGCCGCCGGCTCGGCCGCGCTGGCCTGCTGCAGCAGGGTTTCGTAGGCGGCGCCGAACACGATGCGCTGCGGAATCGCCAGGTTCAGCCGGGCGATGGCCGGTCCATGGCGTTCCGAGTGGATGATCAGGCGCGGGCTGACCAGGTTGATGCAATGACTCAGCTCGGCATCCGACTGGCGCCAGTTCTGGCAGGCGGCGATGACGCCGATTTTGGCGCAGGCCAGTTGCACTTCGATGTATTCGGTGCGGTTCTCCGACATGATCGCGACCCGGTCGCCGCGCTGCAGTCCGCTGCCGAGCAAGGCATTTGCCAGCCGGTTGACGCGTTCGTCAAGCTGCGTGTAGCTCAGTGCGTGCCGCTCGTCCTGCACCGCGATGCGTTCGCCGCGCGCCATGGCGCGCAAGCGGAACAACTCGCCCATCACCGGGCCGGCGCCGGCCTGCCTGATCAATTCTCTCGATTCCATTGCTTGCATCCTGATGAATAAATTGGTTCAGCTGAAACAGGCGCCGCCATTCACGTCGACCACGGCGCCATGCATGTAGCTGGCCGCCGGGCTGGCGAGAAAGGCGGCGACGCGGGCAATTTCCAGCGGCTGCGCCAGGCGGCCCGCGGGAATCTTGCGCGTATCGACCACTTCATTATGCAGCATCGGCGTGGCCGTCGCGCCCGGCGCCAGGCCGTTGACGCAAACGCCGTGCGAAGCCGCGCGCAAGGCCAGCCAGCGCACCAGCGTATGCAGCGCGCCCTTGCTGCTCGCATACTGCGCGCCCGACAGCAAGCCGCCGCTGCGGCCGGCCAGCGAGCCCAGAAGGACGATGCGGCCGGTTTTTCTTTCGATCATTTTCTGCATTGCCAGTTGCGCCAGCAGCATCGGCCCGCGCAGGTTGACGTTATAGACGCGCTGGAAACTATCCTCCCATTCCGGGCTGCCCGGCGCCATCTCGCGCTCCTCCGGCAATATCGCCGCAGTGACAATCAGCGCATCGATGTCGCCGATCGCACTGCAAAAACGTTTGACGTCGTCGACCGATCCCATGTCCAGCGCATGCGCATCCACCTGCGTCCCGTATTGCCCCCGAATCCGCGCGGCGCTGGCCTGCGGCGCTGCGCGGTCCGCCAGCATCAGGTGCGCGCCCAACTGGGCGCAAATATCCGCACAAGGCTCGCCGATGCCGCCGACGCCGACGATGGCGACGCGGCTGGACGCCATTGAAATACCCATCAGGTCCGACATTTTTTATGCTCCATTCTTTTCAACCTGCCCTTGCCGGCCGCAACCGCGTACGACAAAGGAAACTCCAGGCCTCACACCTGCCTCAATTTACTTCCACATGGCGCACTTGGATTCGGCCTTGGTGGTGAAGGCGTCGGCGGCGGAAATCGTCTGCACGATCTTGTAATAATCCCACGGGTACTTCGATTCGGCCGGGGTCTTCACCTGGATCAGCTTCATGTCGCTCATCAGGCGGCCATCCTCGCGGATCATTGCATTGCTGGTGTACATGTCGTTGACCGGGGTTTTCTTCAGGTACGCCATGACCTTGTCGCTGTCGTCGGTGCCCAGCGCCTTGACCGCTGTCAGATACGTCATGGCGGCCGAATAGGTCGAGGCATGCAGGGCGGTCGGCATGCGCTTCATCACGGCGAAGTAGCGCTTGGACCAGGCGCGCGATTCCTGGCTCTGGTCCCAGTACCAGCTGTCGGTGGCATACAGGCCCTGAGTCTGCTGCAGGCCCAGGGCATGTACGTCGGTAATAAACATGAACAGCACCGCCAGCTTCATGGACTTGTTCACGCCGAATTCGTTGGCACTCTTGATGGCGCTGACCAGGTCGTTGCTGGCGTTGGCAAAGCCCAGCACCTGCGCCTTGGATGCCTGCGCCTGCATCAGGAAGGACGAGAAGTCCGAGGCATTGAGCGGATGCCGCGCCGCGCCGACCACCGTACCGCCATTGGCCTTGACCACCTTGGCGGAATCGCCTTCGAGCGACATGCCGAAGACGTAGTCGGCGGTCAGGTAATACCAGCTCTTGCCGCCCTGCTTCATGATGGCGGCGGTGGTGGCGCGGGCAGCCGACACGGTATCGTAGCCGTAGTGCACCATGTAGGGATTGCAGTCCTCATTGGTGATGCGGCCGGTGCCGGTGGCGGGGATGATGAAGACCTTTTTCTTTTCCGCGGCAATCTTGCCCATCGCCAGCATCACGGCCGAGTTCGCGCCAGCCATCAGCAGATCGACGCCGTCGCGGTCGACCCATTCGCGCGCCTTGCTGGAGCCGATGTCGGCTTTGTGCAGGTGGTCGGCATACACCATCTCGATTTTCTTGCCATTGATGGCGCCGCCCATGTCGGCGATCGCCATCTTGATGGCTTCGATGCCGCCCTGGCCGGAAATGTCGGCATACACGCCCGACATGTCGGTGAGCATGCCGATCTTGACGGTGTCGCCGGAAATCTGAGCAGACGCATTCCCTCCCTGCGCCAATGCAAATGCAGACAATATTGCCAGCGTAACTGCCTTCAAATTAAATTTGCGTGCGAATTTCATATTTGTCTCCTTTATTGAATTTCACAACTTATTCATTCGCCACGGTCTCGGGCATTTTTACTTCCAGAGCGCGCACTTCGATTCAGCTTTGTTCAAAAACGCCTGTTGACCTGGAATCGTTTCGATGAACTTATAGTAGTCCCACGGATACTTCGACTCCTTGGGTGTCTTGACTTGCATCAGATAGAGGTCATGGACCATGCGACCGTCAGGGCGGATCACGCCGTCCTTTGCATAGACGTCATTGACCTTCGTCGCTCTCATTTGCTCCAGCACTTTGTCACCATCATCTGTCCCAATTGCCTTGACCGCCTTCAGGTAATGGGACACTGCAGAATAGTCTGACGCATGTAGATTTCCAGGGAATTTTTTTGTTTTATCCCTGTAACGCTTAGTCCACTCGCGTGTCTCCTCGTTCGTATCCCAATACCATGCGGAAGTCAGGTACATGCCTTGGGTTTTTTCCAGACCCAGCGATTGAATATCGTGCTCAAAAATTAACATGCCAGCAAGTTTCATTGTTTTGTTAATGCCAAATTCACTGGCACCTTTAATCGCATTGATGGTGTCGCCCCCCCCAGATGCGAGACCAAGGATTTGCGCCTTGGATGCCTGTGCCTGCAACAAAAATGAAGAGAAATCCGATGCGGAAAGTGGAAACTTGGTACTTCCAACTACCGTGCCGCCATGGCTCTTGACAACGTCGGAAGTATCTTTTTCAAGACCCGCACCAAAAACATAGTCTGCACTCAAGAAGTACCAACTTTTCCCGCCCTGCTTGACGATCGCCGCGCCAGTTCCTCTTGCAAGAGCAACAGTGTCATAGGACCATGCCAAGGTGTAAGGTGTGCAGTCCTCGTTCGCTAGCCGTGGGCTTATCCCGCCAGTAGAGATAAAGAGTTTCTTCTTCTCCGCAGCGATCTTTGAAATTGCAAGTTGCGTGGAAGAATTTGCGCCGCCTATGATCAGGTCAACCCCTTGCTGGTCAAACCACTCACGCGCCTTGCTCGCTGCAACGTCTGTTTTGTTCAAATGATCTGCCACCACCAGCTCGATTTTCTTGCCGTTGATAGCCCCGCCAAAGTCCCCAATCGCCAACTTGATAGCCTCAATAGATCCAGGTCCAGTGATGTCGGCGTATACACCTGACAAATCTGTAATTAAGCCTATCTTGATCGTGTCGCCGGATATTTGCGCAGACGCGTTCCCTCCTTGCGCCAATCCAAATGCAGAGGATATTGCCAGCGTGACTACCTTCAAATTAACTTTGCGTGCGAATTTCATATTTGTCTCCTTTAATAAATTTCACCGTTTTTTCAGCGGAACCGGCATTGCTATTGAAAATTCATGACGACATACGTTGCAACGAACATTGACTGTTATTTTTCTTGATTTTATGAAGCAGGCGTAAGCGCCTTCAGGTTGGCTTGCGCAAGCCCCCATAGACGTCCCAGGTGCCACCAACCAACCAGCCACCGTCAACCGGAAGGTTGACTCCGGTGATTGCGCTGGCGCCATCGGACAACAGGAAACAGACAGCAGCTGCCACCTCGGCGGGAAGAACGAGGCGCCCCAATGGGGTGTTCTGCAATGCGCCAGAAACATCACGCTCACCGCGTTGTATTGCCTCCTCAAGCAGCGGCGTCAGGGTATAACCAGGCGCGACTGCGTTGACACGGATGCCTGATGGCCCCCATTCCGCCGCAAGACATTTCGTCATGCTGATAACGGCTGCCTTGGCCGGCGCATAGGAGTGCAGAGGCATGGACGACATTCCCGCAATCGAAGAAATGTTCACGATCGCCCCACGCTTGCGAGCAAGCATACCTTCAGAGAATGCAAGGGCTGCGATATAGGAGCCGCGAAAGTCAACGTCCTGAATACGGTCCCACTGAGCCATGTCCAATTCGGCGGGTGGCAATGGCTTTTGCGTAATGCCCGCACTATTGATCAATCCGTAGACGGGGCCAACGTCTCGCTCTACGTCTCGCGCGAGCTTTCGGATGCTGCCTTCGTCAGCTGCATCAAAACCATATGCAACTGCGCCAATACTTCCAGCAATCTCTTGCGCCTTTTCTATTTGCATATCGGCCAGGACTAGGGTATAGCCTTCCTTTGCGAGAAACTCTGCGCAACTGGCACCGATGCCGCTGGCACCGCCAGTTATCACCACGATTTTTTGAGCGTTCTTGGTCATATTACGTCTCCACATCTTTATTGAATGAAAAATGATTCGCGATACATTTTTTAATTAATTTGCACGACAACGTCCAGATTGTTAGCGCAAAAAATAGGAGGGTCGAAGTTGAAACCAGCCAATAAGACGAGCCGCATAAATAACTGGCTCTCTCGATTCGGCAGCAATCGGATTAGCTCAGCGCCTTGACCAGTTCCGGCACGATCTCGAACAGGTCGCCGACGATGCCATAGTCCGCTACACTGAAAATCGGCGCTTCCGGGTCCTTGTTGATCGCCACGATCGTCTTCGAATCCTTCATGCCGGCCAGATGCTGGATCGCACCGGAAATGCCCACGGCAATGTACAACTGGGGCGCGACGATCTTGCCGGTCTGTCCCACCTGCCAGTCGTTCGGCACATAGCCCGCGTCCACCGCCGCGCGCGAGGCGCCCATGGCGGCATTGAGCTTGTCGGCCAGGGGTTCGAGGATCTTGAAGCTTTCGCCCGAGCCCATGCCGCGCCCGCCCGAGACGATCACCTTGGCAGCGGTCAGCTCCGGACGGTCGGACTTGGCCACTTCGCGCGACACGAAGACGGACTTGCCGAAGTCGGCGACGGCAGGAATGACTTCGACGGCGGCATTACCACCGGCCGCTGCGGCATCAAAGCCGGTGGTGCGCACGGTGATGACCTTGATCGGATCAATCGACTGCACGGTGGCAATCGCATTGCCGGCATAGATCGGGCGCTCGAAGGTATCCGGGCTATTCACTTTGGTGATTTCCGAGATCTGGCCCACATCCAGTCTGGCGGCCACGCGCGGGCTGATGTTCTTGCCATAGGCCGTGGCAGGGGCGAGGATATGCGCATAATTCTTGGCCAGCGCCAGCACCTGCTCGGCGACATTCTCGGCCAGGCCGTCGGCAAAGTACGCCGCATCCGCAACCAGTACCTTGGCCACGCCAGCCAGTTGGGCGGCAGCGGCGGCGGCAGCGCCGCAATTGTGGCCGGCGATGAGGACATGGACGTCGCCGCCGCACTTGAGGGCGGCAGTGACGGTATTGGCGGTGCTACCCTTCAACGAAGCGTTGTCGTGTTCGGCAATGACAAGTGCAACCATGTTGATTTCCTAAATTCAAATAATTGCGGGACTGAGTTTGTGAGGCGCCGCAGCGCGCCGTTTACTCTGTCCCCAACAAATTAATGATTATTGAATGACCTTGGCTTCGTTCTTCAGCTTGGCTACCAGCGTGGCCACATCCGGCACGATGATGCCGGCGCTGCGCTTGGCCGGCTCGACCACTTTCAGGGTCTTCAGGCGCGGCGCCACATCGACACCGAGTTCGTCCGGCTTGACCACCTCCAGCGGCTTTTTCTTGGCCTTCATGATGTTGGGCAGGGTCACATAGCGCGGCTCGTTCAGGCGCAGGTCGGTGGTGACAATCGCCGGCAGGCTCAGCGACAGGGTTTCCAGGCCGCCGTCGACTTCGCGGGTGACCAGGGCCTTGTCGCCTTCAATCACCACCTTGGAGGCGAAGGTAGCCTGGCCCCAGCCCAGCAGGGCCGCCAGCATCTGGCCGGTCTGGTTGCAGTCGTCGTCGATGGCTTGCTTGCCGAGGATGATCAACTGCGGCTGCTCCTTGTCGGCCAGCGCTTTCAACAACTTCGCCACCGCCAGCGGCTGCAACTCGGCATCGGTCTCGACCAGGATGGCGCGGTCGGCGCCGATGGCCATGGCAGTGCGCAATGTTTCCTGACATTGCGCAACACCGCAGGAAACCGCCATCACTTCCGTGGCCTTGCCGGCTTCCTTGAGGCGCATGGCTTCCTCGACGGCGATTTCGTCGAACGGGTTCATCGACATCTTGACGTTGGCGAGTTCGACGCCCGAACCGTCGGATTTGACGCGCACCTTGACGTTGTAATCGACCACGCGCTTGACGGGGACTAAAACTTTCATGATTTATTTTTCAATCTTGATCTGGGACACATCGGTTGGCAGCGCAGGGAGAGGATTTGCGGCGATTGATCTGCACACCAACTGCGCCATTGCAAAGGCCAGCTGCTCATTGGTCCATGCACCTTCTTCCCGGAACCATTTTGGCACCCAGTTGATTGCGCCATAAATCGTAAAGATCGCCAGCTTGGGATCACACGGAATGACACTGCCGTCACGCATTCCTTCGCGCACAAGTTCACGAAGCTGGCCTTCATACATGTCCCGCTTCTGAAAAATGATTTCCTGATGCTCCGGAAGCAGGGCATGTTCTTCGGTCAAAATGACGCAGCGGCTCAGTTCGTGCAATGAAACACTCAGATATCCCTCAAGGGCCATCTGAATACGCTCCAGGCCATTACTACCCGCAAGCTTCGCCTTGTCAAGACACTCAAAGGCGACACGCAGCGCTTCACTAAATGCCTCGAATAGCAAGGCATGTTTATTCGGATAATAATGGTATAGCGCAGCCTTGGTCACACCCACACTGTTGGCAATGTCGTCCAGGGAGGTAGCATGAAACCCATTTTTGCTAAAAGCTGTGACAGCTTGCCGCAACACCGCTTCGCGTTTCAGCTGATGCAATACCTTACGGTTCGGTACTAAATTTTTCCATGCAGTCACGCCTCATCTCCTAATATATGCTGTACATAGTGTGGCCTCGGCCAATCCGACCGAATAGCGGGTAGCGGATGGTACATCATCATTTTCTGCCAATATATAGTTCTGTCAGCGTACCTTCATATGCTTCAGCGGCAAAAGCGAAGGTCTCGGACAGTGTCGGATGCGGATGAATCGTCAGTCCGACATCGCCGGGTTCGCAGCCTGTTTCAATGGCCAGGGTCGCCTCGGCAATCAGATCGCCCGCATGGGGACCGACAATGCCAACTCCCAGCAAGGCCCGGGTTACTGGGTCGACCAGAATTTTGGTGACACCGTCATCACGCCCCATCGTCATGGCACGTCCGCTGGCAAGCCAGGGGAAACTGGCTTTTTCAAAAGCAATGCCATCGCGCTTGGCGACCGTTTCATTCAAGCCGACCCATGCCACCTCCGGGTCGGTATAAACGACAGAGGGAATGACTTTTGCACTATTGGTGACATGCATCCCTGATGCAACCTCGGCAGCAATCTTGGCTTCATATGAGGCTTTATGGGCCAGCATGGGATTTCCGACGACGTCACCGATAGCAAAAATGTGCGGCACATTCGTGCGCTGTGCACTATCCACTGTAATGAAACCCTGGGCATCCACATTGACGCCCGCCTTGTCGGCATGCAGGCCATCGCCGTTCGGCCGGCGCCCGGCGGCACTCAGGATCCGGTCATAGATCTGCGGCGCTGGTGCCTTGGCACCTTCAAAAACAACCTTGAAGCCTTCTTGCAGTGTTTCTACCGCTTTGACACGCGTGCCAGTCATGACTGCCTTGAGGCGCGCGCCAAGCCGTTTTTCCAGGGGGCGCACGAGATCACGGTCACATCCCGGCAACAGTCCCTCCGTCAGTTCGACCACACTGACTTCCGAACCCAGACTGGCATAGATGGAAGCCATTTCCAGGCCGATCACACCACCGCCCAGCACCAACAAGCGCTTGGGCACGTCCTCGAGCGCAAGGGCGGAGGTGGAATCCATGATGCCAGGATGATCAGGCAGGAAAGGCAGGCGCACTGGCCGGGAACCCACGGCGATTATTGCCTTATTGAAACGCACGCTTCCCTGCCCGGAAACCTGTAGTACATTTGGGCCCGCAAATACACCCTCACCGCTTAACACTTTGACGCCGCGCTTGCTCGCCAGGCCGGAAAGACCCCCGGCGAGCTTGGAAACCACGGAATCCTTCCAGTCCCTTAAGCGATCGATTTTGATCACCGGCTTGCCGAACTCGAGGCCACGATCATTCCATTCCGCCACTTCCTCGAGCAGTTTGGCCGCTTGCAGCAAGGCTTTAGACGGTATGCAACCGGCGTTCAGACAGACGCCGCCAAGGACATTGCGTTTTTCCACCAGGGCCACGGACATGCCCAGGTCGGCGGCACGAAACGCGGCAGTGTAACCGCCTGGCCCGCCGCCAATCACGACCAGGTCGACGTTCAGATCTACACTCTGGTTCATTTGCATACTCACTTTCAATAATCTCTTCTATCGCAGATACGGACGGTTCAGGAACCGCCAAGGTAGGCACTCGACAGGCCGGCAAGCCCGCCTTCCTGCAAGGTTTTACTGTCTCCCTCGAATGCCAGCTGGCCGTGCTTGAGCACATAACCATAGTCAGCGACCTTCAGGGCCAGATTTGCCATCTGCTCGCTGATCAATATGGCGCGCTCACCCACGCTGCAATATTCCTTGATGAACTCGAATATCTGGGTCACGATGATCGGGGCCAGTCCCAGCGAAGGCTCATCGAGGATCACCAGGCGCGGCGCATGCATGGTCGCCATGGAAAGAATCAGCATTTGCTGCTGTCCGCCGCTCAATGTTCCTGCTTTGGCATTCGCACGTTCAGCCAGTATCGGGAAATGGGCAAAAACCGCATCGCGCGCCGCCTTGAAACTGCCCTTGGGCTTGCGGAAGTGCCAGGCCGTGATCAGGTTCTCGTCCACGGTGTGCTGATGCAGGATGCGCCGGCCCTCCATCGCATGCGCCACTCCCATGCGGGCGCGCTCGTGGGGAGGAATGCGGGTGATATCGCAGCCGTCCAGCAGAATCTGCCCTGAGCGCGGCCGGGTCACGCCCGAGATGGCACGCATGAGGGAAGACTTCCCGGCGCCGTTGGCACCGATTAATGCGGTAATATGACCAGGGCGCGCCGTCAGTGAAACGCCTCGTACCGCTTCGATCGCCCCATAGGCAACTTGCAATTCACGTACTTCAAGCATGACTGGCCTCCTCAGTGCCCAGATAGGCCTCGATAACCGCGCTGTTAGCGCGCATCCCTTCCATATCCCCTCTGTAAATCTCTTCTCCGGCCTCGAAGACCACCACTTCATTGACGAGCCCGGCCAGGAAATCCATGTGATGGTCAATTACCATGACTGCCACGCCGTTCTCACGCGCCATGCGTATGAGCTTGATCAACTGCTCGGCTTCCTGCTCCGAAAGCCCGGCTGCCGGTTCATCGAGCATGAGCAGTTCGGGATCGCTGGCCAATGCCCGCGCAACTTCGGCAAGGCGCTGAATGCCATACGGCAGGTCACCGATGATGTCGTCTGCATGCATTGCCAGTCCGGAGATGTCCAGCAACGCATTCACCCGCCGCAAGAATTGCATCTCTTCGGCTTGCGCCGCACCGGTGTTGAAAGCCGCGCCCACGGCGCCATGCAGATACAACCGGTTGGCGCCCATCAGGATATTCTCGCGAACGGTGAAACTTGGCACATTGCGCGGATCCTGAAATGTCCGCGTGATGCCGGCCCGCGCAACACGGAACGATGGCCAGCCGCCGATATCCTCGTTATTGAACCAGATATGCCCGGAGGTCGGCTTGTAGATGCCGCTGATGACATTCACCAAAGTGCTCTTGCCAGAACCATTCGGACCGACCAGGGCGGTAATCGTGCCCCGGCGCAGCTCAAGCGACACGCCCTTGAGGGCGCGCAAGCCATCGAATTCCATGGTCACGCCCTGGATCCGGATGAGAGTCTCTGCCTGGCCCTGCACATCGCGGCGGGTCAAGGGTGTTACGATTTCACTCCCCTGCCCCAGGTCCGACTGCTCGAATTTACAGTAACGGGTCCTGGTTTTGAGAAGCCCCGCCAGCCCCTTTGGCAACAGGGTAAAAACGCACACCAGGATCAAGCCGTAAGCCATGTACTGATAGTCGTTGAATGCCTGAAGCTTTTGCGGCAAATAGGTGAATACGACAGCACCGAGGACCTGCCCGGTCAAGGAGCCGAGACCACCGACGATGGACATCACGAGCACCTCGACGGAGCGCATCATGCCAAAGCTCTCTGGCGTCAAATAGCCCACCAGGGGCGCATAGAAAGCACCTGCCAGGCCAGCGATACCACCACTGATCGCATAGGCGGCACGTTTCGTTGCGCTTTGCGAGATTCCCAGCGTTCCCGCTGCGATCTCGTTGACATGCACGGCGTAAAAGGCACGGCCGAAATGGCTTTTGACAAAATTGCGCAAGGCGAGCATCACGCCCAGCAGCGCCACCAGAATGATCCGGAAGTACCACACGGTGTCGATTGTCCAGCCGAACAGATTGAGGGTGCCGATTTGCGATGAGGGAATGCCACGCATCCCCATGATGCCTCCCGTTACCCCGCGCCATTCACGCGCAAGTTCATAGACAATGAGGCCAAAGGCGAGGGACATCATCGCAAGATAGAATTCACGCACCCTGCCGGCGGGGATCGCCAAAACATAACCCACCGCCGCAGTGGTGACGATAGACAGCACAAAAGCCAGAGGAAAGGGAATACCCCAGGTCTTCAGGACTGCGGCGCAAACATACGCCCCAATGGCAAAGAAACCTGCGTGACCCAATGAAATTTGCCCTGTGATGCCAGTCAGAAGATTAATACTTTGCGCCAACAAAATATTGATCAGGACGAAACTCCACATTTGCACCGTGCCGATATCAGCGAAACTCGCGCCGATCGCAAAAGCAAGAGCGAACGCGCCCAGCACCCAAGTGTTTGTGATCAGTTTTACCAGTTTTTTCATGAAGATCACACCTTAACCGTTTCGCGTTTACCAAACAGGCCCTGCGGACGAATAGTCAATGCGCCGACCAGCAGAATGAATGCCACCATTTCGGCCGCAGCGGGTGAAACGTAGCCGCCGACCAGTTTTTCCATGATGCCCAGCGTGAGGCCGCCGACCAGCGCGCCTGCGGCGCTCCCCATGCCACCGACGACAGCGGCGACGAAGGACAGGATCAGCAGGTGCATGCCGAAATTCGGGTCAACCGTGCCCGAGACTTGCGAGACCAGAATGCCGGCGATCCCGGCGAGCAAGCCGCTGACCAGGAAAGACCCGATCACGACGCGGCGAACCGGTATGCCCAGCAATGATGCCAATTCACGGTCATGCGCCACCGCCATGACGCCGAAGCCCCAGATGGAACGGCGCAAAAACAATTCCATCAGACCGACAATGAGCACGCAGATGATGAAAACGGCGATGTACTGCACCGAGATATAGGCGCCAAATAACTCGACCGTATCTGCGCTGCTGAAAAGAACATCCGGGAAGGCCACTGCCTGGGTGCCAAACAGCCAGCTGGCGAGTCCCTGCAGGAAAATCCCCACACCCAGCGTGGAAACAACCCACCCCATGCTTCCGGGGAGCTTTCGCATCGGGCTGACTGCAATGAGTTCGACGATGAACAGGATCAGCGCCGCGACAGCGAGTGCCACACCAATGGCGACCAGTATGCTTACCCCCTTGGAAACCAGCATTGCAGTGACCATGGCCGCAGCCATCATGACTGCCCCCTGACCGAAATTCAGGACCTTTGTCGTCCAGAATGTCAGATTGAGCCCGAGGGCAACCAGGGCATAGACCGCCCCGACACTCAGGCCGGAGACCACCATTTGAATGAAAAAATCCATACAGCACCTTCCACAATGACCAGGACCGCCGGACGGCTTTCGCCGGCCGGCTCAGTTGCATGCTCAGCGGGCAACCGGTTTCAGTTTTACCGCATTACCTTCCCTCTCATACTTGAACACACGCACGGCATCACTTTCAACGCCGTGGTGTTTGTCCTTCGAGAAGGAATAGATTGCGTTGACGCCTTTGTAATCCTTGATGGATTCGATGCTGGAAATAATATCCTTGGGGTTAGTCGAATTGGCGCGACGGATACCCTCGAAGAGGATATTGGCAGCGTCATAGCCGTTCGAAACAGAAATCGCCATGAACAGTTGCGGACTCTGCGGATCGTTGCCCCACCAGCGGTCGGTACCGTGCTTGGCCTTATAAGCCTTGGCGAATTCGGCAGTCGCCTCACGCATCGGATTACTGTATGCGCCGATCATGGTTCCCAGCGTGCCAATGGTGAGTTCGCCGGCGCCTTCCTGATACGGCTGCCCCAGCGCGCCGTTTGCCGCCACCAGCGGCGCCTTGACATTCAGGCGGGCCATGGTCCTGCGCAGCACGGCAAGGTCCTTGCCCAGGCCGATTGCAGCAATGACGTCGACATTGGCGCGGCTCAATCGCGCAACTTGCGCAGTCATGTCCTGGGCGCCCTGGTTATAAGAGTCGACCTCAACCGGCTTGCTGCCGCCGTTCTTCTCGATCGACTTGCCCAGATATTCAATGCCGGTCACGCCATAGGCAGTGCTTTCATGAATGACGCCAATGCGCTTGAAGTTCTTCGCCAGATATTCGCCCATCGCGACCGACTCGACATCGTTTTGCAAGGCGAAAGAAAACACGTTCGGGCGTGGCTTAACGCCGGGAACACCATCGGGATAGGTAATCACAGGCGTCTGGGCGATCGGGTTCATGTAGGGACGGCCGTCGGCCTGCACCATGTCGATCACCGCCAGCGTCGGACCGCTGCCAGCCGGCCCGATGATCCCGACGATGCTCTTGTCATCCAGAATGCGGCGCATATTCTGTACCGCCCGATCCGGATTGAGCTGATCATCGAGCAGGATGGCGATCTCGATTTTTTTGCCGTTGATTCCGCCCTTGGCATTCCACTGCTCGACCGCGAGTTCGACCGCACGGCGGTTACCTTCGCCAAATTCGTTGTAGGGACCGGTAAGCGCCGAGGTCATGCCGATCTTGATGGTATCTGCGGCAAACGCGACGGACGTCATCATCGCGGCAGCGGACATCGCGGCCATCAAGACTGCTTTTTTGGGATTGTTGCGCCAGTTCATGGTTTTTGTCTCCTAAATTTTTAATTACATTAGATACAGCACTACGCCAGATTGGCGCGACTCACGACAACATCGACCGGATGCTGAATTGGCCGAAATGCGTTCAGCACATCGTTCAAATCAGCTCGCGGCAATTCTTCAACAAACTTTTCAAGACGCGCATAGGATTCCGCAGCGACGCCGGTTTCATCGCCAATTTGCCGGATGAGGCGGGAAACGCGGGTTCGGTCGTAACTGTATGTCGTATGGTCGGCCTGGAATTCCTCGATGAGCGGCTCCGGTTGCCCCTCCAGTTCAACCTCGATACGGCAAGCCAGCAATCCAAGCGAATCATCAGGAATCGGCATCATCCGCGACATGAATGCGTTAATGTCCGGGTCATCGAACTGGCTCATCTGCGCCACTGTCGGGATGCCATTGAGCAAGGTCGTGGCGACGCAATACTGGATGCTCATGAGCGTTCCGGAGACGCTTTTGAAAGGGCCGCGCGAATTCATTCCTGCGTAGCCGACCACGGTCGGATTGAGATAAATTTTTGCCGATTTGACGCTTTTCAGCGGCGCCTGAATTTTTTCGCGCAGCCGCAATGCCGCATTCACCGGGGTCTGGTTCAATGCGCACACCGGATAGGGCTTGAAGGTCACTTTCATGACGGACCATTCGCGGCCGAGCTTTTCCAGGAAGTGTTCGACATTGCACTCAGTACGCACGAACGCCCGGACAAATCCGGCGCGACCCTCGAATGCATTTGCCGCCGAAATCGATCCTTGCAATGCCAGCGCTGCCGCAGTCAGGCCATTGCGGCCGGCAATCCCGACCTGATAACGCCATTCATCCGTGCCGTCGCCGAACGACTGTAATATGCCGCCGGTAAACGAAGCGGCATTGGCAAGGGCTGCGCCAGTCTGGTCAACGTCGAGCTTCCACAGTCTGGCGACTGCAGCGGCAGCGGCGATCGTCCCGTAGAGAGGGGTAGCCCGAAATCCAGCGGCCGTGGTTTGTGGTGAATAGGCAGACTCGAGTGCGCCACCAACTTCGTAGCCGGCAACCAGGGCTGGAATAAAGTCGGCGACGTCACCTTCGTCATTCTCGATCAAGGCAGTCAGCAAAGGGAGCAGGATGGCGCCGAAATGCGCCACGCCACAGGTATCTTCCTGCGCCCGGCCGTGAAATAACGCCGCATTTGCCAAGGCTGCGCCTGCCGGGCTCGTCTTGCGCCCGTCACGCAGCAAGGTGGCGCCATTTTCGCGCTCGCCATCGAGCATCAGTACGGTTCGGGCCGCCACCGGGAAGAAAGCGGTCGTATGCGATCCCAGTGCGATCCCGTAACCGTTCAGGATGCAGGCACGGGCCTTTTCGATCACGTCCGCCGGGATCGAGTCCATCGTGAGCCCGGAAACAAACCGGGAAAATATGCCAGCCATGTTGGTAGTCATCTTCATCATCTCCTGTTGCGCTGTGTGCAGCGTATTTTTATAAGATTATTTTTTGGGGCCTTGATGCTCTTCCCGCAAGCGCCGCTTGAGAACTTTTCCAGAAGGATTGCGCGGCAAGTCAGTGGCAAGGGTTAATTCCCGGGGCACCTTGAAACCGGCCAGGTACTGGCGACAATGGGCGGCAAGTGCCTCATACGTCAGCTTCGCGCCAGGCTTGAGCACCACGACCGCGACCACGCGTTCGCCCCAGTTTTCATCGGGAACGCCAATCACGGCTGCTTCGGCGACTTCGGGCAATTGATAGATGACATTTTCGACTTCGCACGACGCGATATTTTCTGCACCGGAGAGGATCATGTCCTTGGCGCGATCGGTCAGGAACAGGAAACCGTCCTCGTCAAGATGTCCGATGTCACCGGTCCGCAGCCAATCACCGTAAAAACTCTCGGCGGTTTTTTCCGGGGCATTCCAGTAGCCTTTAGTGACTTTAGGGCCACGGATGCAGATCTCGCCGTCGACATTCGGCGGCAGACTGTTGCCCGAGTCATCAGCGATCCGGATTTCGACATGGGGCAATGCGCGGCCGGTGGAACCGATTTTCTTCAGCTCCCATCCGGCTTCCATGAGCGTATCGCCGCTGCAGGTTTCGGTCATCCCGAAACCATCGATGTAGCGGCCGGCGCGGAACACCCGGGTGAAGTCGCGGATGCGCGATTCCGGCGTTTTCTCGCCCCCGCCGATGCACCAGCGGAACGAAGAAAGATCGAAGCGCTCCGGCTGCTTCACTGCGAGAGTACGGCTCAACATCACTGGCGCCATCCAGCCGCAGGTCAGCTGGTGTCGCTCGATGGCCGCCAGTGCCGCCTCCGGATCGAATTCCCGGTGCACGCAAAGGATCCCGCCCGCCCACAGCACAGCGATTCCGGGCAAATCGAACGCGCCCACATGGTACAAAGGCCCCACCACGAGCAAGCGGTCTTCCCGGTTGATCCCGAGGACGGTCATGTGATCGATGGATTTCCAGGAAATATTGCCATAGGTGTGCATCACGCCCTTGGGCCGGGAAGTGGTTCCCGAGGTGTACATCAGCCTTGCCAAGTCTTCAGGACCGCGCGCTACCGGCGCCGGAATGGGCAATCCGGCAGCAACCTGGCCGCTGAAATTTTCCTGACGTTGCACATCGAGCACGACCTTGTCGATTTCCAGTGCCTGGATAGCCTGAAATTCCTCGTCCACGAACAGCAGCCTGGCCTTGGCATCCTTCAGGATGAAGTCGGCTTCCGCCGGCGCCAGACGGTAATTAATTGGAAGGAAAACCGCACCGAGATAGCTGGCAGCAAACGCGATATCGAGAAATGCCGGACTATTTTTCAGGAACATCCCGACGACGTCGCCCGGGCCAATTCCCCTGGATTGAAGAAATGCCGCTGTACGGCGGATGCGGTCATAGAACTCGCCATAGGAAATGGTCTTGTCCTGATAGATGACTGCCGGCCGCTGTGGCGCCACCATGGCGTGGTACCTGATTAATGCGCTCAAGTTGAGCATCTTTTGTCTCCTTCTGCCCGGGTGGCCAGTGATCTCGCCGGCCCACCCGGTATTCTTCTATTGCTGGCAATGTCTTAGTACGATTTCGGCAATCCCAGGTCATGGATGGCAATGTAATTCAGGATCATCTCTTCGGAAATAGGCGCGACCTTGAACAACCGGGCGTCGCGCCACAGCCGCTCGACGTGGTATTCCTTCGCATAGCCCATGCCGCCCATGGTCTGCGCGCTACGTTCGATGGCATGGAGGGCGGCTTGGGAGCCGATCAACTTGGCCATATTGGCTTCGGTTCCATAAGCCTGGCCCAGATCGCATTGGGCCGCGGCCTTCAGGTTCATGAGCCGGGCACATTCCAGTTCGGCGTGCGACTGCGCCAGCGGGAACTGCAAGCCCTGGTAGGCACCGATCGGCGTCTTGCCGAATATCTTGCGATCTTTGGCGTAATCCACCGCCAGTCGGGTGGCAAGGCGGCCGGCGCCCACCATGCCTGCAGTCGTCACGATGCGTTCGGTGTTCAAAACTTCCAGCAATTCCTTGAAACCGTTGTGCAATGTCCCGATCAACTCGTGCGGCTCGATGCGAACATTATCGAAAAACACGGAGCAGGAACTCAGTGTATGCGTGCCCATCTTGTCAATCGGCGTGAAGGTCAATCCGGCCCGCTTGACGTCGATCATGAACATGGAAATGCCCTGGATCGGCCGCGCCACTTCCTCCGGCTTCTGGGTACGTGCGATTACCAGCATCTTTTCGGCCGAGTCCACCGCGGTAATCCAGATTTTCTGGCCATTCAGGCGCCAGCCATCACCATCGGCCGTGGCCATGGTCTTCAGCGCCAGGCTATTGGTGCCGGCATCCGGTTCGGTCAGCGCCATGCAGAAATTCAGGTCGCCCGCCACCAGGCGTGGCAGCAGGTCCGCCTTCATTGCCGCAGTGCCAAACAGAGAAATGGCAACCCCGCCAAAGATCGGGTTGATCATGAAAAGCTGCCCAAGCGTGGCGCCGCCGCCGCCGGCTGCAAGTTCTTCGATGATCAGCGCCATCTCGAACATGCCCAGTCCGGAGCCGCCAAATTCTTCCGGCAGCGCCGCACCTACCAGCCCGGCTTCGCAGATCGCCCGCCAGCATTCACTGGGAAAGGCCTTGTTGCGATCCTGTTCCGCCCAATACTCCAGACCGAATTGCGCACCCACCTTGCGGGCGGTTTCGATCATCATCTTTTGTTCTTCGTTCAGTGAAAAGTCCATGGTGTTCGCCTGTATGTATTACTGTATGTATTATTTATCTGCTTTCCCGCTGCGCAGGAGGAGGTATGGGTCTTGCAGGAAGCCGATGACGCGATTGAGAAATTGCAAGCCGCTAGTGCCGTCGTGCAGACGATGGTCGCCCGCCAGAACCAGGCCCATCTCGCGCTTGAGGGCAGGCGCGCCATTCGCGTCCGGACGGAACACGTCGCGGATGCTGCCGACGCCGAGAATGGCCGACTGCGGCGGATTGATGATCGGCGTCATGTAGGTCACGTTGAACATGCCGGCGTTGGAAACGGTGATTGCTCCCCCCTGCATGTCGTCACGTGAAGCCTTGCCGTCACGCACACGCTGCACCAGCTGGTCGGCCCGCCGGGCGATCTCGTCGAGACTGCAGCCACCCAGGTCATGCAATACCGGCGCCATGAGACCGCGTTCGGTCGAGACTGCGACGCCCACTTCAATGGTGCGGAACTGCACCACGTCGCCGCCGTCCCAGATCCGGTTCTGTTGCGGCAAGACTTCCAGGGCGCGCGCCACTGCGGCAACAATGAAGTGATTCAGCGTGAGCTTTACCTGCCCTTGCTGGGCATTAAGCCGCGTGCGCAGGGCAAGCAATTCGCTCACTTCCGCTTCGGCGGACAGATAGAAATGGGGCGTGTTCTGCTTGGCCTCCACCATGCGCCGCGCCATGGCTTGCACCAGGTTGCTAGCGGGCGCGCGTTCGGCGGCCACAGCCATGGCCACCTGCTTCGCAGGCAAGGCCGCAGGTGCCGCTTGCTTCCTGGTTGCAGCGGCGCGCACGTCAGCGGCCTTGATGCGGCCATTCGGCCCGCTACCCTGCACGGTTTGAAGCGCCACGCCCAGCTCCTCGGCCTGGCGGCGCGCCAGCGGCGTCGCCACGACCCGGCCAGCTGGATTGGCAGGCGTTGCTTCTGCTTGCGGCTGCGCCACCAAAGATGCTGGCATTGACGCTGCAACGGGCGCCGTAGCAGTTTCCGCCGAAGCACGCTGGCCGGGACCTGTCCAGCGCGCCACGACGGCGCCAACAGGAACCGTCTCGCCGACAGGAACCAGAATCTCGCCCATCACACCATCGGCGTCGGCGGTGATTTCGTTGGCAACCTTTTCGGTTTCCACCACAAAGATGACATCGCCTTGTTTGACGCTGTCGCCAGGCGCCACGCTCCATTCGGCCACAAGCCCTTCGGTCATGGTCAGACCGAGCTTGGGCATCAGCAGATCATTCATGCCGCTCATCATCAACGTCCGGTGAAATTGGCTTGCCGCTTCTCCAGGAATGCTGCCATCCCCTCGTGTGCGTCAGCCGTATCGAATACCAGGCCGATCATGGCTTGTTCATGCGCCAGCGCGACTGTCAGCGGCATTTCGGCGCCATCGCGCAGGGTGCGCTTGAGCAGCTTCAGGACCAACGGCGATTTCCGCGCAATCTTGCGCGCCAGTTCCAGCGCCTCATCCAGCAGGCGCTCCTTGGCCACCACCCGGTTGGCCAGGCCCATACGCACCGCGTCCTGTGCGCTGATGCGCTCACCCACAAACATCAGTTCTTTGGCAAAGCATGGCGCAATCTGGCGGATGATGCGCTGGCTGCCGCCGGCGCCGGGAAACAGCCCCAGACCGATTTCCGGCAGAGCCAGCTGTGCCGTCTCGGCCAGCAGGCGAATGTCGAGCGACAGCAGCAGTTCGGTGCCACCGCCCAGGGCCCAGCCATTGACAGCAGCAATGGTCGGCTTGTCGCAGGCTTCAAAACGGCGCATCACCCGGTGAATGTCTTCACCGAATTCCTCATAATGGGCAATTCCATGACGCGCCGTCATCTCCGACAGATCGCCACCCGCCACAAATGCCTTGTCGCCCGCACCGGTCACCACGATAACGTGCACTTGCGAATCGCGTTCGAATTGCAGCAAGGCCTGCTCGAGCTCGAGCAGCAGCGGCGTGCTCAGCGCGTTATGCACCTCAGGCCGGTTGATCGTGAGAATGCCGACATTGTCACGCACTTCGGTCAGAACAAGACTACGTTCGGTCATGATTGGGTCTCCATTTTTATTTAGGCGCAAAGCTTGCGCACGGCTGCGATGATGTGTTCTTCCCCGGGCTGGTACTGACGCTCCAGGCTGGGTGCAAACGGCACGGGGACAAAGGGCGCGGCAACGCGCATGATCGGCGCATCCAGCTCGTCAAAGCCGATGTCAGCCATGCGGGCGGCAATTTCCGCGCCAACCCCGAACGCCTCGACCGCTTCATGCACGATCAACAGGCGATGGGTGCGGCACAGCGATTCCAGCACCGCGGCCTCGTCCCACGGCTGAATACTGCGCAAATCCAGCACTTCGACGTCGAGCCCCTGTTCTGCCAGGGTAGCGGCGGCGCGCTCGGTCTTGGCGACCATTGCGCCGTAGGTCACGATGGTCACATCCTTGCCGGCCCGTACCAGCCTGGCCTTGCCGATCGGGATTGCGCCAGCATCATCTGCCAGCTCGCCCTTCATGGCATAAAGCGCCTTGTTTTCCACGAAAATTACCGGGTCCGGGTCGCGGATGGCAGCCTTCATCAGCCCATAGGCATCCGCCGGATTGCTCGGGCAAACCACCTTCAGGCCAGGCACATGCGCAAACCACGCTTCCAGGCACTGCGAATGCTGGGGCCCGGCACTGATGCCGCCGCCATGTGGCGTACGCACTACCATCGGCACCGAAGTCTGGCCGCCAAACATGTAGCGCGCTTTAGCCGCCTGATTGACCAGCGCATCCATTGCAAGGGTCATGAAATCCATGAACATGATTTCCAGGACCGGCTTCAATCCGCTCAGCGCCGCGCCTACGGCGGCAATGGACATGGACGCCTCGGAAATCGGGGTATCGCGAATACGGTCGCTGCCAAAGCGGGCATGCAACCCGCGGGTAACGCCGAACGGTCCGCCCGCCTCGGCCACGTCCTCGCCAAACACAAAAACAGCGGGATCTTCTTCCATACATTCGGCCAGGGCACGATTGATGGCCTGCGCAAATCTAAGTTCGGCCATTTCAGTTCACCTCCATGTTGGTATAGACATCGCCGATTGCAGCGCTCCAGTCCGGGCTGCGGCCATTGCGCGCATTGGCAACCGCCTGTTCGACCAGTTCGTCGATTTCATTGCGTATCGTCGCTACGGCGCTCGCTGCCACGCCCTGCTTGAGCAAGCTGGCTTCATGGCGCGCCAGCGGATCGTGCTCGCCCAATCCGGCCAGTTCGTCACCAGAACGGTATTTCTGCGGATCTCCCTCATAGTGCCCGCGCCAGCGATGCGTGATGCACTCGATGACCTGCGGTCCAGCACCGGAACGGATCCGCTCTACGGCTGCACTGGCGGCATCAATGACATCCATGACGTCATTGCCGCCCACCTTGACGTGCGGTATCGAGAAAGCCGACGCCAGCTTGTCCAGTGGTGCGACAAACTGCTTATGGGTCGGCGAGAATTCCGCCCAGCCATTGTTCTCGCATACAAACAGCAGCGGCAGTTGCCACAATGACGCCATGTTCATGCTTTCGTGCAGCACTCCTTCGGCCATCGCGCCATCGCCAAAGAAGGCCACTGCAATTGCATCCGTCTTGCGGACCTGGTGCGCCAGTGCACTGCCCAATGCAATCGGGATGCTCGCGCCCACAATCGCATTGGCGCCCAACATGCCAACCGACAGATCGGCGACGTGCATCGAGCCACCCCGGCCCTTGCAGATCCCCTCTTCCTTGGCCATCAATTCCAGGAAAAAATCGTTCAAGCCCACGCCCTTGGCCAGCGCATGGCCATGCCCGCGATGTGTCGAGGCAACCGTATCATCCTTGCGCAGCACAGCGCCCAGCGCCGTCGCCACCGCTTCCTGCCCCACGCTCAGATGGATAAATCCCGGCACCTCACCGTCGGCGAACAGCCGTCCAAGTCGCAGCTCGACGGCCCGGATACAACACATCTTCCGGTAAATTTCTAATTGTTCTTCTGTACTGATTACGCCTGCCACCGCATTCTCCTTCGAGTCATTCTTGCATCAAAGCGGACATTGATTCCATAATTTCTACCCACGGGTTAATAAAAATACCCATCGTTCATTAAAGAGTACTTTAGAAAATATCGGCTAGTCAAGATACTTATTGAAATTATTAACGAATCATAAGTAATTGATTATTAATGAACATAAGCATATACGCAGATTAAATGAATACACAAATCCTCATTCCAGACAAATAAAATACGGATCGACACACGCTGCACCGCAGCATCACTCACCGGAGAAAAACAGTTTATTTACTACCAATCAGTATATTTTTCTTCCAGATGGATATACTTCTTGACGCTCGGTGATTAAGCTCATTAACATTTGAAGAACCAAGGGCTTGACCAGCAAGGTCAACATAAATAAAGACCCAAGGAAAATGCGGCATGTATGAACGCAGGGGAGACCTCAATGAAGTTGCTTTCGATTGCGGCCGCACCGGCATTCACTTCATCAGAGAGCAAGCATGACAATGTCCGGTACTTATGAATTTCTGGCTCAGGATCGCGTTATTTTCGGCCGCCCGGCGTATGAAGCCGTGCTCGAAACAGCCGGTAAGCTTGGCAAGAGCCGGCTGATGCTCGTTGCGAGCAAGACGCTCAGTCGCAAAACCGACGTCATTGCCAAGGTCAGAGATGCACTGGGCGAGCGATGTACAGGCCTGTTCGACGAATGTGTCGAGCATGTGCCACGCGAATCAGTGCTGGTTCTCGCTGCCGAAGTGCGCCGCCTGCAGCCAGACCTGATTGTGACGATAGGGGGCGGCACCCCGATCGACACTGTCAAGGTCATGCTCATGGCGTTGGCCGAAGACATTCGCAGTGTGGAGGACTTCGACCAGATCCGCATCAAGGTCGATGAGGATGGCAAGCGGCTTGTCCCCGTGGTTAAAGATCCACCGCTTCGTCAGATCATTGTGCCGACTACGCTGTCGGGGGCAGAATTTTCCAGTCTCGGTGGCGCGACCGACCGCACGCGCCAAGTCAAGGACCTTTACCATGGCCGCTTCATCGGCGGGCAGGTGGTGATCCTGGACCCAGCGGTAACTGTCCATACGCCTGCCGATCTCTGGTTATCCACCGGAATTCGTGCAGTCGATCACGCCGTTGAAACCATTTGTTCGCGCCATCCCCAGCCGTTCACTGACGGCACCTGCCTGCATGGCCTGTCCATGCTATCCAAGTCCCTGCACACCAATCATGTTGCGCCCGACAACCTGGACGCCAGGCTGGAAAGTCAACTGGGGGTGTGGCTTGCCTCTAACGGGCTCGGCCGGGTGGAGTGGGGCGCAAGCCATGGCATTGGCCATCAACTCGGCGCTGTGGCCAATGTACCGCACGGACATTGCTCATGCGTGATGCTGCCGAGCGTGCTGACCTGGAACTGCGCGAACAACGCAGAACGCCAGACCTTGGTTGCGCGGGCGATGGGGCGTGACGATGGCGACGCGGCGCGGGCCGTAGCCGATCTCGTTGCCGCCCTCGGCCAGCCCTCACGATTGCGCGATGTTGGCGTCAAGCGTACGCATTTTGATGCCATTGCCAGAGGGGCAATGCAAAACATGATGGTACGGAGTAACCCACGCCCGATTACGTCCGAGACAGACATTCATCAAATCCTTGAACTTGCCTGGTGATTAACCTACCATAGAGCGAGATAGTTTCTGACTGCGGAAGCCTTATGCGCCTAACGGCGGCAGAACAGGCGCTTGTTCCCGTCTTATTTCCTTTCCTTTTTCCTGGCCGCCTCGTCCAGCGACTTCAGCCATGCCAGCTTCTCGCCGATCTTGCCTTCCATGCCGCGTGGCACCGGGCGGTACCAGTGCGGCTCTGCCATGCCTTCCGGCAGATAAGTCTCCCCTGCCGCATAGGCATCCGGCTCGTCATGGGCGTAGCGGTACAACTTACCGTAACCCAGCTCCTTCATCAGCTTGGTCGGCGCATTGCGCAAGTGCTCGGGGACGCCGCGCGACTTGTCCTTGGCGACGAAGGCACGCGCCGCATTGTAGGCCATGTACACCGCGTTCGACTTGGCCGCGCACGCCAGGAAAATGACGGCTTCGGCCAGCGCCAGCTCACCTTCGGGCGAGCCGAGCCGCTCATAGGTTTCGGCAGCGTCCAGGGTAATGCGCAGCGCACGCGGGTCGGCCAGGCCGATATCCTCGGTAGCCATGCGCACCAGGCGGCGCGACAGGTAGCGCGGGTCGGTGCCGCCGTCGAGCATGCGCACCAGCCAGTACAGGGCGGCATCCGGATTGGAGCCGCGCACCGACTTGTGCAGCGCCGAGATCTGGTCGTAGAAGGCGTCGCCGCCCTTGTCGAAGCGGCGCAGGGCGTCGCCCAGGCATTCCGCCAGCAGCGGCTTGTCAACCCAGTCCTGCTCCTTGGCCGCCGCTGCACGGGCGACGATTTCCAGATTGTTCAGCAGCTTCCTGCCGTCGCCATCGGCGCTGGCAACCAGCATGGCCTTGGCCTCGGGCGCGAAATCCAGGCCTTCGAGTTCTTCGATGCAGGCGCGGTCCACCAGCGCTTCGAGGTCTTCTTCCGCCAGCGACTTCAGCACGTACACCGCCGCGCGCGACAGCAAGGCGCTGTTGACTTCGAAGGAAGGGTTTTCTGTGGTGGCGCCGATGAAGGTAAACAGGCCGCTTTCGACATGCGGCAAGAAGGCGTCCTGCTGGTTCTTGTTGAAGCGGTGCACCTCGTCGACGAACAGGATGGTGCGGCGGCCGGAGTTGGCGCGCACGATTTGCGCCCGCTCGACCGCCTCGCGGATTTCCTTGACGCCTGAGAGCACCGCCGACAAGGCGATGAATTCGGCGTTGAAGCCTTGCGCCATCAGGCGCGCCAGCGTGGTCTTGCCGACGCCCGGCGGCCCCCACAGGATCATCGAATGCGGCTCGCCCGATTCGAAGGCGACCCGCAGCGGCTTGCCGGGACCGAGCAGATGCTGCTGGCCGACGACTTCATCTAGGGTTTGCGGGCGCAGGCGTTCTGCCAGTGGCGTGGAATTCATATCCCCCTTACCCTGTTGCATAGGTTCGACTTACTGCTCGAAGACGTCGGCGCCCTTGGGCACGACGAAATGGAACTGCCCTGTTTTCAGCGGCGGATTTTTTTCGAACTTCTTGAAGGTCAGCAGCGACACCTGGCCGAAGGAATCGCGCAATTCCATCGCGCGCGGCACGCCATCCTTCAGGCCGATACCGATCTGCTCAAAGGTCGTGTCCTTGGCCATCGGCGTGGCTTGCAGCCATTCCAGGCCATCCTTGCTGCCGCCTTCTTTCAGGACGAAATTCTTTTCGAGGTCGTTGCTGCCGAACAGGATCGCCGCCGGCGAGGAACCCAGCGCATTGCCCAGTTTTTTGACCGTCACCTGGTTCAGATCCTTGTCGTAAATATACAGCTTGTCGCCATCGGCCTGCAGCAATTGCTCGTAGGGTTTCTGATACAGCCAGATGAACTTGCCGGGACGGGCAAAAGTAAAGGTGCCGGTCGATTCCTGCGACACCCTGGCCTTGCCATCCTTGTCAGCCTTGACCAGGCGCTGGGAGAATTCGCCCTGTGCCGACTTGGTGGTGGCGACGAAGGATTTGAACTGTTCCAGCGCCGCTGCGTTCGCCAGCACCGGCAACATGGCGACTGCCGCCACTCCGGCGCACAGCAGCGCACGCCATGCGGGCAAGTTACAGCCAGACACACGCTTTTGTTGCCGCATTTCTTCCATTAATTTCAAAATGATTTCCTATTCGGTTGCATTACCCGCTGGCACCATGATTTCCCGATTGCCATTGGATTGCATGGTTGACACCAGACCGCTCTGCTCCATCTGTTCGAGCAGGCGTGCAGCCCGATTGTAGCCGATGCGCAGATGACGCTGCACGAGCGAGATCGAGGCACGGCGGTTCTTCAGGACCACGGCGACGGCCTGGTCGTACAGGGCATCTGCTTCGCCGCCCCCCGCGCCTTCACCGCCGAGCGCCCCACCCTCGCCGCCCTCTTCGAGCGAGCCGCCTTCGAGGATGCCTTCGATGTAATTCGGCTCGCCCTGCTCTTTCAGGTGCGTGACCACGCGGTGCACTTCCTCGTCGGAGACGAAGGCGCCGTGCACGCGGATCGGCAGACCGGTGCCGGGCGGCATGTACAACATGTCGCCCATGCCGAGCAGAGCTTCGGCGCCCATCTGGTCGAGGATAGTGCGCGAGTCGATCTTGCTGCTGACCTGGAAGGCGATGCGGGTAGGGATATTCGCCTTGATCAGGCCGGTAATGACGTCAACCGACGGCCGCTGCGTTGCCAGGATCAGGTGGATGCCGGCGGCACGCGCCTTTTGCGCAATGCGGGCGATCAACTCTTCGACCTTTTTACCTACCACCATCATCAGGTCGGCCAGCTCGTCGATGATGATGACGATGGTCGGCAGTTTCTCCAGCGGCTCGGGGGCGTCCGGCGTCAGGCTGAAGGGATTGGGAATCTTTTCTTCCTTCTTGTCGGCCTCGGCGATCTTGCTGTTGTAGCCGGCCAGGTTGCGCACGCCGAGCTTGCTCATGAGCTTGTAGCGCCGCTCCATCTCGCCCACCGCCCAGTTCAGGGCGTGGCCGGCCTGGCGCATGTCGGTGACCACCGGCGCCAACAAGTGCGGAATGCCTTCGTACACCGACATTTCCAGCATCTTGGGATCGATCAGGATCAGCCGCACATGATTGGGGTCGGCCTTGTAGAGCAGCGACAGGATCGTGGCGTTGATGCCCACCGACTTGCCCGAGCCGGTGGTGCCGGCCACCAGCAGGTGCGGCATTTTGGCGAGGTCGGCGGTGACCGGATTGCCGGCAATATCCTTGCCGAGCGCCACCGTCAGGCTGGACGTGCTGTCGTTGTAGACTTTGGAGCCGAGGATCTCGGTCAGGCGCACGATCTGGCGCTTCGGGTTGGGCAGCTCCAGCCCCATGTAATTCTTGCCGGGGATGGTCTCGACCACGCGGATCGAGGTCAGCGACAGCGAACGCGCGAGATCGCGCGCCAGATTGACGATCTGGCTGCCCTTGACGCCCGTGGCCGGCTCGATTTCGTAGCGGGTGATCACCGGGCCGGGATAAGCCGCCACCACCTTGGCGTCGACGCCGAAGTCGGAGAGCTTTTTCTCGATCAGGCGGCTGGTGAATTCGAGCGTCTCGACGCTGACGGTTTCCTGCGACGGCGGCGCTTCATCCAGCAGCGACAGCGGCGGCAGGTTGGTGTCGCGCAGGTCGGCAAACAGCGATACCTGGCGTTCCTTTTCCACCCGTTCCGACTTCGGCACCATCACCACCTGCGGCTCGATGCGGATCGGCGGCGCCACTTCGATCTTGGCGCGCTCCTGCACCACCGCCACTTCGCGCTTGACCGCGGCTTCCTGCCCCAGCTTGCGGTCTTCGCGCGCGGCATTGAGGTTGCGGATGGCGGCGATCACCCACTCGATGCCGCCGCCAATCTTTTCGGCCAGCGTCAGCCAGGACACCTGGAACAGCAGGCTGAAGCCGATGCCAAAAACCAGCAGCAGCAGCAGCGTGGCGCCGGTAAAACCGAAGGCGTGGTAGGCAGCAGAACCGAATACCTCGCCCAGCACGCCGCCTGGCGCGCGCGGCAATTCCGTCCTGAGCGTATGCATGCGCAGGTATTCGATGGCAACGCTGGCGGATATCAGCAACACGAAGCCGATGGCCCGCACCCAGCCTTCATGGCGCTGCATGGGCTCCGGCTCCTGGCGCAGCAGGAAACGCCGCGACAGGCTGCGGTAGCCGCCCCAGACCGTCCACAGCACCAGCACGCACCACCACCAGGCGGACACGCCGAACACGAACAGCATGACGTCGGCCAGCCAGGCGCCAATGTGGCCGCCCCAGTTATGCAGGCGCCCCACGGCGCTAGCGTGCGACCAGGCCGGATCGCGCCGGGAGTAGCTCGACAGGATCATGACCAGATAGACAGACAGCCCGGACAGCACGATCCAGCGCGCTTCGGAAAGCAGGCGCATCAGACGGCTGGGCTCGGACGGCTGGGCGGGAGCGGTATTGCGGGTATAGGCTTGGGCGGTTCTCGTCATAAATCGGATTCTGGGCGCATCGTCTATAATCTTAACCAGTTTACCGTGCGCAAAGCCGAATAGTGCTGGCTGCCAGCGAAATTTTGCATTCCCTGCGCATCCTTGTGCCCACCAACCCACATCCGGAAACCGCTTATGACCACTTCCAAACACGCCAAAGTCCTCATTCTCGGCTCCGGCCCGGCCGGCTACAGCGCTGCCGTGTATGCCGCGCGCGCCAACCTGAACCCGGTGCTGGTCACCGGCGTCGAGCAAGGCGGTCAACTGATGACCACCACCGACGTCGAAAACTGGCCTGGCGACCCGATGGGCGTGCAGGGCCCGGAACTGATGCAGCGCCTCCTGCAACACGCCGAGCGCTTCCAGACCGAAATCGTGTTCGACCACATCCACACCACTTATCTGCATGAAAAGCCGTTCCGCCTGGTCGGCGACGCCGGCAGCTACACCTGCGACGCCCTGATCATCGCCACCGGCGCCTCGGCCCAGTATCTTGGCATGCCCTCGGAGGAAGCCTTCATGGGCAAGGGTGTGTCGGCCTGCGCCACCTGCGACGGCTTTTTCTATCGCGGCCGCGAAGTCGCGGTGGTCGGCGGCGGCAATACCGCAGTCGAGGAAGCGCTGTATCTGTCCAACATCGCCAGCAAGGTCACCGTGATCCACCGCCGCGACAAGTTCCGCGCCGAACCGATCCTGATCGACCGCCTGACGGCCAAGGTCGCCGAGGGCAAGATCGAAGTCAAATGGAACCATACCCTCGATGAAGTGCTGGGCGACGATTCCGGCGTCACCGGCGTGCGCATCAAGTCGACGACTGACGGCAGCACCAGCGAATTCAACGTGCATGGCCTGTTCATCGCCATCGGCCACAAGCCCAATACGACGATCTTCGAAGGCCAGATCGACATGCACAACGGCTACATCAAGACCAAGACCGGCCTCGAAGGCGGCGCCACCGGCACCAACATCCCGGGCGTGTTTGCCGCCGGCGACGTCCAGGACCACATCTACCGCCAGGCCATCACCAGCGCCGGCACAGGCTGCATGGCCGCACTGGATGCGCAGCGTTACCTGGAAGGCCAGGAAGGAAAATAAGCCCGGCTGTTCAAAACAACGGACGTCAGGTGAAGCGCCATGGCCACCATCAAGGATTTTGCCGCGCTCAAGTCATTGAGCAAGGAACTCAAGCAAAACGAAGAAGCGCGCAAGGCTGAAGCAGCCGAACGCGCGCGCCGCGAGCAGCAGGCGCGGCGCGAAGCCGACCTGTTTCGCAGCAGCATCGGCAATGTCAAGCCGTTGCCCGCTGCCGGCAAGGCCAGCCACGCCCTTGCCCCGCCGCCGCCCATCGCGCGCCAGCATCTGGCCGATGAAGAGGCCGCGCTCAGGGAATCGCTCTCGGACGAATTCAGCATCGAGACCCTGCTCGAAAGCGACGAGGCCCTGAGCTATGCGCGTGCCGGCATCGGCGCCGATGTGCTGCGCAAATTGCGCCGCGGCCAATGGGTGATCCAGAGCGAGCTCGACCTGCACGGCATGCGCACCGACGAGGCGCGCGAGGCCCTCGGTGAATTTTTACGGGACGCCGGCAAACGCGGCTGGCGCTGCGTGCGCGTAATTCATGGCAAAGGTCTGGGATCGGTCAACAAGAAGCCGGTGCTGAAGAACAAGGTGCGCAACTGGCTGGTGCAAAAGGATGAAGTAATCGCTTATTGCCAGGCCACGGCCGCCGATGGCGGCGCCGGTGCGCTGGTAGTATTGCTGAAGGCGCAAAGCTGACAATACCTGGCTGCCCGGCGAATCGTCTTGCCCTGCACAAAACAAAAAGGGTTCTCCAGCCAGCGGAGAACCCTTTTTTTGCAATATATACAGTCAATTCGTCCGGATTACCGTCCCGAGCAATGCCCTCCGCTGGCAGCCTGGCCGCTGCCGAGTGCAATCGGCGGCGGCTCGACCCGGCTGCCGCTGCTGTGCAGGGTGTCGAGTGCGATCAGCACCGAAAACAGCACCCAGAACAACGTGGTCACCATGCCGAAAATGCGTTTGCCATTCATGTTCTTTCCTCCATCAAGCGCTGATGCGCTGGCGCACGCGCACGCCGACCAGCGAACCGGCAAAGGCCAGCGCGAACCATACCCAGCCATGCACGCTGGCCGAGGCGATGCCGTCCAGGAAAGCGCCGACATTGCAGCCGAACGCCATGCGCGAGCTGTAGCCCATCACCAGCCCGGCAGCAGCGGCAGCCAGCAGGCGCTTGGCCGAGGGGATGCGGATATCCGCCGGACCATTCCAGCGCGATACAGCCAGCGCGCCGAAGATCAGGCCGATATTGGTGACGGATGTGATGTCGGCCAGTATCGGCCCAGCCAGGCGCTGGGCATGCGGTGCGACGCCCCAGAAAGGGTCGGCCACGGAGCTCCAGCCCGCTGCGCTAGCCGCCTTTGCGCCCCACAGGCCGATGCCATACACGATCCCCCACGGCTGGCCAGCGACAACCAGATGCAGCACGTACAGGATCGCCAGCAGGATTGCACCGATCCACCAGCGCCTGGCCCAGACCGGCTTGGCTGGCCCCGCTGCCGGTGCCAGCGTGGCGCGATGCTTTTGCGCACCGCGCGCCGCCAGCCAGGCAACCAGGCCGCAACCCGCCACGGTAATCGCCAGCGCTACCGGCCAGCCGAATTGCAGCAGGTCCACCGGCGGCAAGCCGCCCAACGCGATCCAGCCAGGCTGGTGCGAGGCGCCGACGAAACTGCCGATGGCGAAGGTAGGCAGGACCGCGAAAGAAATCGGCGCACCGGCGCCAGCCTTGTACAGCGTGCCGGAACCGCAACCGTCGGCCAGCTGCATGGCGGCGCCGAACAGGAAGGCGCCCAGCACCAGACTGAAGGTCAGCGGCGCCACCGCGCCGACCAGTTCGCCCGGATGGCTGGCGATGAGCGGCAGGGTAAGCGCCGCAGCCAGCACCAGCAATAGCATTTGCGCCCACAGACCCTGCGGGTCGCGGTTTTCAATGTAATTGCGCCAGCCCGTGGTAAAGCCGAAACGGGCACCCTGCAGGACGGCGCCGAAACCGATACCAAGCAGGGCCAGCAAGCCTTGCCGCAAGCCGCCGCCCAGCGTCACGGCGAAGACGAGCGCCAGGCCGACGACCACCAGCGCAACGCGCGTCAGGAATCGCATGTGCTGCCCCTTACTTCTTCAGCGAACGCTTGGCATCCAGTACCAAGGCGCTGACACGCGACGGCTGGTTATCCATCGGCAGGTCGGTCTTGCTCCACTCGACCACCGACTCAGGATAGAGCTTGACAGCCTTGTTGCCGGCGATTTCAGACAGCACGAACCAGTTGGTGGCAGCCCAGTGGCCGGTATTGCAGAACGACACGGCCGGCTTGCTGGAGAGGCCTGCCTGGCGGGCAATCTGCAGCAGATCGGCAGCCGGCTTCAGGGTCTTGTCGTCGGCATTGAAGAAAGCGCCATTGTCCAGCGTCCGTGCGCCAGGCAAGGTGCCGTAACGGGCGGCGGCGTCGACGCGCTGTTCGCCCTTGAAGAAGCTTGCAGGACGGGCGTCGAGCAGCAATGGCGCCTTGCCGGCCTTGACCGCAGTCGCAACTTCCTCCGTGCTGGCGATCATGGCCTTGTTGTAGGTGTAGGTAAACTGGCTAGGGGCCACCGTGGGCGCATCGGTATCGAGCACGCCGCCGGCGGTTTTCCAGCCCAGCGTGCCACCGTCGAGCACCGACAGGCGGGTCAGGCCGCCAGCCTTCAGCGTCCAGTAAACGCGGGCGGCGGCGCCAAAATCGGTATGGTCGGTGCCGCCATGGGCGACGATCACGCGGGTATGGGTATCGATACCGGCCTTGCGCAACAATTCAGTCAGGTTGCCTTCAGACTGCAGCGCACCGGCATTGTCTTTCGGGCCGCGATAGGCGCCATAGGGCGTGTTGACGGCGCCCGGAATATGTCCTGCGGCATAGTCCTTCTCGGCGCGGATGTCGAGCACGCGCACGTCAGACTGGCCAAGCAAGGATTTCAGGTCTTCCGCCTTGAGCAGGGGCGAGACGTTGGCCTGTGCTGCAACTGCAGGAGCACGGGCAACAGCAACGGACGGCACAAACGCAGAGAGACTACCGGCGACCAGCGCGGCAGCAAGGGCAATTTTTTTCAGCATGGAGTTTCTCTTGTATGGAAAGCCGGCGGACAATGCCGAGCGAGAATTAAATCTTAGCAATGAAGACTCAAACACAAAACAACATAATTGTATCGTCTTTATGAGTTTTTGTAATATAGGAACGCGCATCCACGGATCCTCAGCCGCCCAGGTACGCCTCCCTGACTTTGGGCTCGACTTTCAGGGAGGCTGTCGACCCCTCCAGCACCTTGCGGCCCTCGCTCAGTACATAACCGCGGGTCGCAAGCTTGAAAGCCATATTGGCATTTTGCTCGGCAATCAGGATCGATGTTCCCTGCCTGCCAAGTTCGGCGATCGTTTCGAAAATTTCCGCGACAATCTTGGGTGCCAGCCCCAGCGAAGGCTCATCCAGCAACAGCAGTCTGGGACGGCTCATCAGGGCACGACCGATGGCCACCATTTGCTGTTCGCCGCCGGAAAGCGTGCCAGCCAATTGCCCAATGCGCTGGCGCAGTTTCGGGAATATGTTGAGAACCCTTTCCAGATCCGCCTCGACTTCCGCACGCTGGCTTCTGGGCCGCGTATACGCGCCCATCTCGAGGTTTTCACGCACGCTCAAGGGAAAAAACACCTGCCGCCCCTCAGGAACCAGGGCCACGCCCTGTCGCACGACATCCGCGGCGGCCATCCCGGCAATCAGCTTGCCGCCAACCTGTATGGTGCCGTCCAGTCCCGCCAGCAACCCGGCAATCGAACGCATCAAGGTGGTCTTGCCGGCGCCATTGGCGCCGATCAGGCACACGGTTTCCCCGGTAGCCACGTGCAACTCGATGTCATGCAGAATTGTGATTGCGCCAATCGACGCGTTAAGGCCGAAAATCTTAAGCATGTTCGCCCTCTCCAAGATAAGCGTCGGTGACAGCGGGGTCGTTACGCACCGCTTCCGGACTACCCTCACTGATAACGACACCGTTATTGAGTACCGTGATGCTGTGAGACATATTCATCACGACACGGACATTGTGCTCCACCAGAAGAATCGAGACGCCTCGTTCGTTCAGGGCGCACAGCGTATCCGCCACGCGCTCCACTGCGCTTGCCGGCAAACCGGCCATGGGCTCATCGACCAGCAAGAGCGTGGGTTCGGCAGCCATGGCGCGGGCGATCTCCATGATCTTCGCCTCGCCATAGCTGATCGATCCGGCAAGGATGCCGGCACGGTCATGCAGGTCGAGCAGGCGCAATAATTCATGGGCTTTTTCACGACCTTCGGCCTCCTCACGCCGCGAGGCGGGGCTATTGAACATGCCGGCAATGAAGCCGGAGCGGGTGCGGACATGGCGGCCGACCATGACGTTTTCCAGCACCGTCATTTCCGGAAAAATCTGCAGATTCTGAAAGGTGCGCGCCATGCCGATAGCGACGCGCTTGTGAGCGGGCAACTGGTCGATGCGCGCGCCCTGGAAAAATATTTCGCCGCTGGATGGCTGGGTGACGCCGGTAATCAGGTTGAACAACGTCGATTTTCCGGCGCCATTGGGGCCGATCACGGACTTGATCTCGCCGGCGCGAACGTTCAGTGCAACGTTCGCCAGGGCCTGCAACCCGCCGAAGTAGCGCGACACGCCACGAATTTCCAATAAATGATCCATTATCGCCCCCGCCGTGCGAACAATCGTGCAAACGAGGCCGCCAGCCCGCCGGGGAAGAAGCCGACTACGACGATCATCGCCACGCCGAACAGCAGCAACTCGGTGTCATGCCATGTCCGCATGACTTCCGGCAGCGCTGTGTAAATGAAGGCGCCAAACACCGGCCCCCAGTAACGCCCGAACCCGCCGATGGCGACCATCACCAGCAAGAGCACCGAGGTGAAGAATGAAAACGTATCGGGAGATACAAAATTGCTCTGGTGCGCGTACAGGGCGCCCGCCAGCCCAGCGATGCCGGCACACAAGGAAAAAACGGTCACTTTGTAAAGAAATACGGGGACGCCCAGGCAACTTGCCGCGATGTCGCTGGCAGCGATCGCGCGCAATGCCCTGCCGACCCGTGACCTGGTCAGGAACAGCAGGCCCAGCATGATGGCGCCCGCGCATCCCCAGGCCAGCAGAAAGAAGCGTTCAGGAGCGCCAAAATCGATCGACAAGACATGGAAAGATGGCACACCGATCAGGCCGTTCGGGCCACCGGTCAAATCCACCAGCCCGACAAACAGCACTGACGAGATGACATTCAGGCCGACGGTTGCCATGGCCAGATAGTGGCCACGCAGTCGCAATGTCGGAATGCCGACCAGAACCGCGATCGCTGCACTGATGCCGACTGCTGCGGCGATGCCGGCCACAGGCGGCCAGCCATAGCGTGTCGTGACGACACCGGTGGCATAAGCCCCGATGCCGAAAAAAGCCGCCTGTGCCAGCGATACCTGGCCGGCGTAACCGATCAGGAGATTCAGGCTGGCGATCAACAGCAAGTTGATGAAAAAGGTGCCACCCAGGCTTAAAAGATAGTCATTCGGCGCAATCCAGACCCACAAAAGAAGTGCAATCCAGAAGCTCGCGAATGTTCGAACGCCTCCGGCCACCGGGGCCACCGGTGGTATCGCGTTTGGTAGAGACATAGTTAGACCTTGTTGATTTCCGCCGAACCCAGCAGACCCTGCGGGCGCACGATGAGTATCGTCAGCAAAACAAAAAATGCGGCGGCATCCTTGAACTGGGACGTCAGGTAAGTGCCGACGAATGACTCGATCAGACCGAGCAGCAGTCCGCCGGCAGCCGCGCCATAAAGACTGCCCAGCCCTCCCAGCATGGCCGCACTGAAGCCCTTGAATCCCAACATCGCCCCGCTTTCATAGGACATCAGCGTGAGCGGCGTGATCATGGTGCCCGCGATGCCACCGACCGCTGCAGCCATGACAAAGGAAACTGTGACGATCTTGCGATGGCTGATGCCAACCAGCGCGGCAGCTTGCGGATTGGCTGCGGCTGCGCGCATTGCCGTCCCGAGCCGGGTCTTGTTGAAAAAAATATGCGTCAGGATCATCAACACCAGCGTCAGCGCCAGAATCCAGATCGTCTGCATGTGCACCGTTGCCCCCATGATGGTGACCAGGCGGTCGCCGGATAAACCTGGATAGCCTTGCGGGTTCTTGCCGAGCGTGATCATGACCAGGCCCTTTGATGCCAGCGCAAGTCCGACGGATACGAGGGTGATCGAAAATGCGTCATTCTTGCGCAAATTCCGGATCACGATCCAGTCCGAAAAAAATCCGACCAGCGCTACCGCCAGCGTGGCAATGAGGCAGGCAAGCCATACAATTTCGCTACCTGAGCGAAACGACGCGGCCGCCACCATGCCGCCAATCATCACCCATTCGCCCTGCGTGAAATTCAGCGCCCCCGTGCTTTTGAAAATAATGTTGAACCCGACAGCGATCAATGCATAGATCGCACCGGTTCCGAGACCTGCAAATAGGATTTGCAGCAGGGTTGTATCGATACTCAAGAGCTGCTCCCGACAAGACAAAACGAGACACACCGGGCAACACCCGGTGTGTCACTTCACAACGATATCGGGACTGCCTTACTTGTAGTCGGCCAGGCGGAAGCGACCGTCCTTCCAGGTGATGATCACGATGTCATCCTTGGACAAACCGGAGTGGCGCTTTGCCGAAAAGTGGAAAGTGCCGCCCACGCCATGATAATTTTCGACATTCTCCAGCGCGGTCTTGATTGCGGCAGGGTCGCCGGCAGCCTTTTTGAGGGCAATCGCTGCCAGGTTGATCGCATCATAGGTCTGTGCGACATACTGGTTCGGTGTGCGACCGAAGCGCTTTTCAAATTTCTTCGTCAAGTCGAGGATCGGCTTTTTCTGCAGATCGCTGTCCGGCAGGTCTGCGCCGACAGGGAATTTCACGGATACCAGCAAGACGTCGCGAACATCATCGCCGGCCAGTTCCATGTAACGCTGGGTCACGAAACCATAACTGTGGATCAGGGTGCGATCCCCCAGGCCAAGCTGCTTGGCCTGCTTGATGAAAATGACGCCGGCCGGAGTTACGGTCCAGCACAGCACGGCCTGCGCGCCGCTGTTCTTGATCTTGGTCAGTTGCGGCGTCAGGTCGGTATCGGATGGCGCAAACGCTTCGAACGAGGCTTCGACGCCCATCTTGGAAGCCAGCGCGCGCAACTCGTCGGCTGCGGACTGGCCAAAGCCGGTGGTGTCATGCAACAGGGCGACTTTCTTGATGCCTTTTTTCTTGAAAAATTCGGCGAGGCGCTCAAACACCTGACGATCGTCCACGGTGCTCTTGAACACCCACGGCCGCTCTTCCACCGGCGAGATGATCGACAATGCGCCTTCCGTCGAAATGAACGGGGTTTTCGCTTGCTGCGCCAATGGCACCATCGCCTGCGCAATGCCGCTCATGTTGCCGCCGCCAACGATAATATCGACTTTATCTTGCGACAGCAGGCGACGGGTTGACGCCAGCGCTTTGGCAGCCTGGCTTTCGGCGTCATAAAAAACCCATTTGACGGGCTTGCCCGCAATGCCGCCGGCCTGATTGATTTCCGCGATGGCGAGCTCCATCCCGGCTTTCATGTCCTCGCCCAGAAATGCAGCAGGACCGGTGGTCGACAAGATACTGCCGATCGTCACTTCCGCGGCGCTGGCCGCGCCAATGGAAGCTGCGCCAAGCCCGGCGATCAGCAAGCCTTGAAACAAACGCGTGATTTTCATATTTTCCTTTGTAGATGAGCCGTGATCGCGGGGCGACGTGCGATCAGATGCGAAGTCGCAATTCTATGAATCAACGCACGGTATGCCCAACTACTTATTTCGCATAACGTTAATCGAATTCCTTCTAAGACAAGCCGGCAATTTCGCCGAAAATGCATACCTGCAGGCAGTCGCCAGAAATGCGCGGTCACCGACCTGGCATTTCGCTCGAAAATCGAAAGGAATCACAATGACGCAAAAAAGGAATACACAGATGCACCTGGCGGCTTTCGCCGCGGCCGGCCCCGTCTCCGGACATCACGGCGGCTGGCGTCACCCGGCTGCCGACCTGAATCTGCTCTCGGCGCGTTATTACGCGAACCTCGGGCGCCTTCTCGAGAGCGGAAAATTCGACATGCTCTTCCTGCCGGATATCCTGGCGATCCCGCAACGCTTCGAAAACAGCATGGATAGCCAGTTGCGCTACGGCGCGCTGGGGGCGTTGCGCCTCGATCCCATGATCGTTCTCTCGGCACTGGCGGCAACCACCACGCACCTCGGTCTTGCCAGCACCATTTCAACATCGTATTTCGAACCCTATGCAGTTGCACGCGCCCTGGCGACTCTCGACCATCTGAGCGACGGTCGTGCGGCCTGGAATATCGTGACCTCCTTCCAGCAGGCGGAAGCCGCGAATTTCGGCTTGACCGATCAGCTGTCACGCGATGAGCGCTATGAACGTGCGGAAGAGTTTGTCGAAGTCACGAGCAAGCTGTGGGATAGCTGGAAGGATGACGCCATCGTCGCGGACCGGGCCACGCCCCTGTTCGCCAATCCGGACAGCGTCTCGGCCATCAATCATCACGGCAAGTGGTTCAATGTCCAGGGTCCCTTGAACGTCAGCCGGCCGCCGCAAGGTCGCCCCGTTTTCATTCAGGCCGGCGCATCCGGCCGCGGTCGCGACTTTGCCGCGAAATGGGCCGATGTCGTGTTTGTGACCCACTCTTCACTGGAGTCGGCACAGGGGTTTTACAAGGAAATGAAGGAACGCGCGGCAAAATTCGGCCGGGATCCGGCCTCCCTGAAAATCCTGCCCGGCATCGTTCCGATTGTTGGCGAGACGGCGACCATTGCGGAAGAAACCAATCGTCTGCTGAGCGAACTCACCCTGTCGCGCGCCGGACTGTCCACCTTGTCCTATCATCTGGATATCGACCTGTCCGAATTCCCGCTCGATGACATCTTGCCTGAACTGGACGTCCCCGGCGTGCAGGGGCACTACAAGGAAGTTTCCGAACTCACCCGCAAGAATGGCATCTCCCTGGCGGAACTGGGCCATCGCTATGGCGTCGGCCCGCTCAGGGATTTCGTCGGCACGGCCGAATCTGTCGTCGATACGATGGAAAAATGGTACAACAGCGAGGCATGCGACGGCTTCATGATCCAGGCCTCTTATCTTCCAGGGGGCATGGAAAATTTCATCAGGCTCGCCGTTCCCCAACTGCAAGACCGGGGCCTGTTCCGCCGTGAGTATGCCGGATCGACGCTGCGCGACCATCTCGGCCTGAGCAGACCGAACGCCTGAGACAATCAAACACCACCTGGAAACCACCCAAATGTTTTCGACATCCTCGACCCTGACGCGTCAATCCGGGCGTTACCTGCTGCATTCACGCGATCAGCATCTGGTCGCCGACGCCACCCAAACGCGCGGCGGCCCCGGCGAGGCCTGGTCGGCGGGCGAATTATTGCTCGCCGCCCTGCTCACCTGCGCCAACGCCGTGATCGAATCCGAGGCACTGGCGCGCAAAATCGCATTAGTGGATCTGCAGATAGACGGGAGCTGCAAAGCTGACGCCGAACGCAAAGGACATTATTCCAGCATCAGGCTGGCAATCACCATTGCAGGGCCTGCACAGGAACAGGCCGAAGAATTGGTGGATGCATTCACAAGCGTCTGCCCGATTTATGGATCCTTATCGCGCGGCGCGCCTGTTTCATTGACAGTCAACGGCAAACAAATTTAACCGGCTGTCAGCGACCTTGCTCCGGCAACCCGGCTGGATTGCCGGAGCCGGGAAGTCGTGTCGAATTAAACCGCGTCCGGCCCGGTTTCGCCGGTGCGGATGCGGATCACCTGCTCGACGCTGCGCACGAAAATCTTGCCGTCGCCGATCTTGCCGGTGCGCGCAGCCTTGATGATGGCATCCACCGCCGGCTCGACCACACTATCGTCCACCACCGCTTCGATCTTCACTTTCGGCAGGAAGTCGACCACGTATTCGGCGCCGCGGTACAGCTCGGTATGGCCTTTCTGGCGACCGAAACCCTTGACTTCGGTGACGGTCAGGCCGGAAACGCCGACTTCGGCCAGCGCTTCGCGCACTTCGTCGAGCTTGAAAGGTTTGATGACGGCGACGATCTGTTTCATGAACTGCTCCCGGGATGCAATTGAAGTTTTTAAAATTTTAACGCTTATTTCAGAATTCCATCATCAATGGAATTTCGAGGTGATCGGGTAGCGCCAGTCGCGGCCGAAGGCGCGGTGCGTGACGCGGATGCCGACCGGCGCCTGGCGCCGCTTGTATTCGTTGATCTTGATGAGCCTGGTGACACGCTCGACATATTCAGGACGGTAGCCTGCCGCCTCGATCTCGGCCTGGCTCTTGTTCTGCTCCATGTACAGTTGCATGATACCGTCCAGCACATCGTACGGCGGCAGCGAATCCTGGTCGGTCTGGTCCGGCCGCAATTCGGCCGAGGGCGCGCGCGTCAGGATGCGCTCGGGAATCACTGGCTGCCCCGGATTGAGCCCATTGCGCCAGGCGCACAGGCGGTACACCAGGGTCTTGGCGATGTCCTTGATCACCGCGAAGCCGCCGGCCATGTCGCCATACAGGGTGCAGTAACCGACCGCCATCTCGCTCTTGTTGCCGGTGGTGAGGACGATGGCGCCGTGCTTGTTGGACAGCGCCATCAGCAGCGTGCCGCGGATGCGCGCCTGGATATTCTCTTCGGTGGCATCTTCCTTCAGGCCGGCGAATTCCTGCGCCAGCGTGTTCCTGAATGCGGCAAAGCAGTCGACGATGGGAATTTCATCGTAGCGCACGCCGAGCCGGGCGGCCATGTCGCGCGCATCGATCCAGGAAATATCGGCGGTATAGGGCGAAGGCATCATCACGGTGCGCACCCTGTCGGCGCCCAGCGCATCGACTGCCACTGCCAGCACCAGCGCCGAATCCACCCCGCCCGACAGGCCGATGATCGCCCCCGGAAAACCGTTCTTGCCGATATAGTCGCGCACGCCCAGCACCAGGGCATGATAAACCTGCGCCTCGATCGGCTGCTCTGCCGGCAATGCCTGCGCCAGCGGCACGGCGCCAGCGAATTCGACGATGCGCAAGTCTTCTTCCAGGTGCGGCAGTTGCGCGCACATGGTGCCTTGCTGGTCGAGCACGAAGGAATTGCCATCGAAAATCAGCTCATCCTGGCCGCCGACGAGGTTGGCGTAAACCAGCGCCAGACCGTGCGCGCACACATTGGCGCGCATGACGTCGTAACGCTGGGCCTGCTTGTTCATGTGGAAGGGCGAGGCGTTCAGCACCAGCAGCACTTGCGCACCGGCGTCCCTGGCGCACAGCGGCGCCGGCGACGACCAGGTATCCTCGCAGATGTTGATGCCGAAACGCACGCCGCCGGCTTCGAACACATACGGCGCATCTCCCGAAGCAAAATAGCGTTTTTCATCGAACACGGCATCGTTGGGCAAGGCATGCTTGCAATAGGTGCCGACGATTTGGCCGTTCCTGAGCACCGAGGCGGCGTTGTAGCGCGCGCCATCCTTTTCCAGCGGATGACCGACCACCACGTGCACATCCTTCAGTTCGGCAAGATCGGCCGCCAGCGCATCGAGCGCCTGCGCGGATTTTGCGTAAAATGAATGGCGCAACAGCAAATCCTCGGGCGGGTAGCCGACCAGCGACAATTCGGGCGTGAGCACGATGTCGGCGCCCTGCGCCGCGGCGCGGCGGGCGCTGTCGGCGATTTTGGCGCGGTTGCCGGCGAGGTCACCGACGGTGCTGTTGATCTGGGCTATGGCGACTTTGACTGTCATGGCAATGAATCTGGCTACTTGGACTGGTTTGATGCTGAATTATCGCACGTGTATCGCTTCCTCTCTGGCCGAAATCGGCGCGCCGGCCTGGGACGCCCTTGTCCGCTTGCAGGACGACGCCAACCCGTTTTTATCCCATGCATTCCTCGCTGCCCTGCACGACACCGGTTGCGCATCCGCCGCGACCGGCTGGCAGCCGCAATACCTGTGTCTGTGGCAAGGCGAGGAACTGCACGCCGCCCTGCCCCTGTACGCCAAGTCGCATTCCTATGGCGAATATGTGTTCGACTGGTCCTGGGCCGATGCCTACCAGCGCCACGGCAGGCGCTACTACCCCAAACTGCTGGCCGCAATCCCCTTCACGCCGGTATCCGGCAACCGTTTGCTGGCGCGCGATGCGGCCGCCCGCGCAGCCCTGGTGGACGCCTTGTGCGAACTACAGCGCAGCAATGACATGTCCTCCACCCATGTGCTGTTTCCCACCGAAGTCGAAGCGCAGACGCTGCAACAAGCCGGCTTCATGCTCCGGCGCGGCGTGCAATTCCACTGGGAGAATGCCGGCTATGCCGACTTCGACGATTTCCTCGCGACGCTGGAGCGCAAGAAAAGCAAGAACATCCGCGCCGAGCGGCGCAAGGTAGCCGAGGCGGGCGTGCGCTTTCGCCAGGTCGAAGGGCCACAGGCGACGGCGGCCGACTGGGCCTTCTTTTACCGCTGCTATGCCAATACCTATGCCGAACACCATTCGACGCCCTACCTGAACCTGGCATTCTTCGAGCGTATCGGCGCGGCCATGCCGCAGCACATCCTGCTGATCATTGCCGAGCGCGATGGCGAACCGATCGCGGCGTCGCTGCTGATCCACGATCGTCGCGCGTTGTATGGACGTTACTGGGGTGCGCTGGAACAGGTGCCCTGCCTGCATTTCGAAACCGCGTATTACCAGCCGCTGGAATTCTGCATCCGCCGCGGCATCGGCAGCTTCGAGGGCGGTGCCCAGGGCGAGCACAAGCTGGCGCGCGGCTTTTTACCGCGCCAGACCTGGTCGGCCCACTGGCTTGCCGATCCGGCATTTGCCGATGCGGTCGGACATTTTTTACGCAGGGAAAGCAGCGGCATGACTACCTACGTCGATGAATTGCGCGAACATGCACCATACCGGAATGCAAACGATCGTTAAATCAATATTTAAAAAATAATATGTAATTGCTAGTTACGCACCTTCAGCGCATGCTGCCATGCCATGACTAGCGCACACGCTTCCGCCCTGAAACAGGTTCCCGCCGCCACTGCCCCCGAACTCAAGCGGATCGGCCGCTTCACTGTCATCCGCGAACTGGGACGCGGCGCCATCGGCGTCGTCTACCTGGCGCATGACCCGGTCATCGACCGCCAGATCGCCATCAAGACATTTCATCCCAAGCTGTCGCAGATCGAGCGCAAGAGGCATGAGGAACAGCTGATCAACGAAGCGCGCGCCGCCGGCCGGCTGTCGCATCCGCACATCGTCACCATTTTCGATGCCAATACCGAGGGCGGTCTGACCTATATCGCCATGGAATACCTCAAGGGGCGTGAGCTGAGCCGCCTGCTGGCGCGCGAGCACCCCTTCGAAATCAACGATATCGCCGCCATCATATGGAAAATCGCCGAGGCGCTGGATTACACCCACCGCAATGGCGTGGTGCACCGCGATATCAAGCCTGCCAACATCTTCATGGTCGCCGAGAACCAGCCGAAAATCGTCGATTTCGGGATCGCCCGATCGCCAAACCGGGTCGCTGACCAGTTGGCAAAAGCCGACGATGCGCCCTACACGCTATTCCATAACAACATTCTCGGCACGCCGACTTACATGTCGCCGGAACAGGCTTGCGGCGAAGCGGCCGATGCCCGTTCGGACATCTATGCGCTGGGCGCGGTGATGTATGAAATGCTGGCGGGGCGCAAACCCTTCCAGTCGCGCGATACGGAAAAATTACTGCAGATGATCGCCCTGAAGACCCCGCCGGCGCCGCACGAAGTCAATCCCGAGGTGCCTGAAGCGCTGTCGCAGATCGTCATGAAGGCCATGCAGAGGCGCCCGGAAAAACGCTACCAGCATGCGCACGAAATGGCCAACGACATCAAGCGCCACATGGTAACGGCCAGGCGCTCGCAGCCGGCGCGGCCCAAACAGGAAAAGGAAAATAATGCTGCCGGCGCCACGCGCACCCTCCTGACCTGGCTGGCATCGCTGGCCGGACTGCTGGCGCTGGCCGGCGGACTGGCCATGCTGGCACGGCGCTTTCTGCCCTGACGCGCAGTCCAGCTAACGTTAACGAACAGGCTAACGCGAGCCCAGGGCCGCCGCCACCTGACCTTTGAGTGTCTTGATCATCGCGGCCTCATCGGGCGGTACGCCTTCGATGGCCGGCACGGCGCGGTCCGCATAAAACAGCCCGAACGGCTTTTTCTGCACCACCAGCGGCAGCACGATGAAGCTGCGGGCGTCCGGCAGCAAGGCACGGTGCCACGCCGGGATCAGGTCGCGAATCTTGGCATCGGCCGCATCCGAAATCAGCAGGTCCGCCTCATTGGCCAGAGCAAGGTGGAACAGGTCGCGCGAGGGATTTGCTGAAAAGGCAAAGCCGGCCTGACGTGCTGCATGGTTGTCGCCAAGAGAAATGCGGGCGCGGAACTGGTTGCTCTTGACGTCCCGCAGGCACACCGTCGCAAAACGGAAGCCCATGCCGCGGTATATCGTTTCCAGCACCAGCATGATCAGATCGTTGGCCTTGCAGCGGCCCGAGGCCATCATTTCGGAAACATCCTGCACGCCTGCCAGCAACAGATCGCGCGCATTGAGCGGTTTGCCGCTGGCATGCCGGGCATCCGCCTGCGCGGCATCTCCGCCGTCTGCGCTCTGCAGCAAAAATTCGGCCGGCAAGCCCGGCAGCGTGCCGTCATCGCCTTCTGGCTCGCGCCACAAGGCGGCATCGTCTGGCGCGGCGGGCGTGGCCGGCGCCAGCTGCAGCTGGCCCGCGAGAGCACGGGTTTCCTCTGCAACATTAGCCAGCATCTGAGCGACTATGGCCTGATCCAGATTGAGTGCTGCGCCAAAACGCGCCGCCAGCGCAGCAACCGCGGCTTCGGCGCCATCCGGCTGTGCCAGCATCTGCGCGGCAGCGTTGCTGAAGGAGGCCACCTGCTGCATCCATTCCTGGCGGCTGCGAGCCGCCCGCAAGGCGCCGCCCGGCAACGGCGCCAGCGCCTGGATGATCGAAACGGGTATTTCCCATGTCGCCAGGACGGTTTCGGCAAGCGTCTCGAAACTGCTGCCGATCACCTGCCGTGCAGCCTTGGCCGGCGCCATGCCTTCGCGCGCCAGGGTGTTGATTTCGGCATACAGGGCATGGTCGTGCGCGGCGACCAACAAGCGGCCGATGTTGCCGAACAGGGCGGCGATCGCCGCCTCCTCGGCATCCTTCTGCTGGCTGCGGCGCGCCAGTTCGCGCCCGAACATGCTGGCGGAGAGCGCATGCAGCAACTCGCTGCGCACAACGGCCGCGCGTGCGCCAGGCATGCGGTCCACCAGCAGCAGACCCAGCGCGCAAGTCTTTACGGTATCAAAACCGAGCAGGAAGATGGCCTTGGAAATTGTCGTCACCGGCGCACTGGACGCGTGGGTACGAAAGCAGGCAGCGTTGGCGATGCGCAGGATTTTTTGCGTCAGCGCCACATCGGACATGATGAAATACGCCAGACTGCGCACTGCTTCGTCATCCGAGGAGGCCAGTTTCACCACCCTGGAAACCGAGCTGCCCAGGGCAGGCAGGTTGCCATTGGCGCTGATTTTTTCCAGCAACTCCTCGCGTGCCGCATGCAATGCCTCGCTGTCCGGCGCATAGTGCGCGGCAGCGGCCTTCAATTCTCCAGGATAGTTCGGCACTGCTTCAACCTCTTGTTCATGTAGTACGCCGGCGCTGGTGATCGCCCGGCACTTTATTGGTTTCCTAATCTACTGGAATCGGGCTGTGGAAACAACCACCATGCGGCAGATACGCCTGTACGTGACAATATTTAAAAAAAAGCGCACAACAAGTGTGCGCTTTTGCTGATTGCGGGCGCGCTGCGCCCGGTCCAGTCTCAAGCCTTGGCGACAGCTGCCTGAAAGGCTGCGACGCCGGCCATGATCTCGGCCTTGGCTTCGTCCGGGCCTGCCCAGCCGTCGACCTTGACCCATTTGCCCTTTTCCAGATCTTTGTAATGCTCGAAGAAATGCTGGATCTGCTGCAGGCGCAATTCGTTCATGTCTTCCGGCTTTTGCCAGTGCTTGTAGATGGGCAGGATCTTGTCGACCGGTACTGCCAGCACCTTGGCATCGCTGCCGCCTTCGTCGGTCATGTTCAGCACGCCGATGGCGCGGCAACGCACCACCACACCGGGAATCAGCGCAAACGGCGTAATCACCAGCACGTCGACCGGGTCGCCGTCGCCGGCGATGGTTTGCGGCACGTAGCCATAATTGCACGGGTAATGCATGGCAGTGCCCATGAAACGATCGACGAAGATGGCTCCGGTTTCCTTGTCGACTTCGTACTTGATCGGATCGGCGTTCATCGGAATTTCGATGATCACGTTGAAATCGTTGGGCAAATCGCGACCGGCGGGGACGTTGTTCAGGCTCATGATGTCTACTCTTGGATGAAAATAAAAATATTATAAAAGATTGGTCAGGGCGCACTGGCGGTAATGCGCCTGCGCCTGCGCCTCCTGGCCGAGCGCCTCGTGCAGCTGGGCCAGTTTGAGGTGGGATTCACGCAAGGTGGCGCTGTCGCCGGCATCGGCGCAGGCCTGCTCCAGGAATCGCTGGGCCTTGCCCCACAATTTCTGCTTCAGGCACAGCGTACCCAGCGTCAGGGTCAGTTCGGCATCCACCGGACGACTGGCATGCCATGCTTCGCAGCGCTCGATTTGCGCCAGCAGCTCGGCAGACCCCTCCTCCGCCGCCGAGCGGCGATATACGCGCACCAGGCGGTCGTCCCACTCTGCCGCCAGCGCCTTTTCGACGATGGCGCGCGCCTCGTCTTGCAAGCCGCTGCTGTTGAATGCACTGGCGGCATGGGCGGCAACGGCAGGCTGCAGCTTGTCGGCCGCAGGGATATCGGCCCATGCCCGGCGGATCGACTCCGCATCATGCGCCTTGACCGACAAGAGCGCCTCGTAAGCCATCGCCCGCAGGCGCTGCGACAGCGCCGGATGCAGGGCGCGGTGCTTGTCGAGTACGCGCACCAGGCGCAGGACTTCCGGCCAGTTCTGCGCCTGCTGGTTGGCTTTGAGCGCCAGGCGCAGGGCATGAATGTGGCGGGTGCCGCTGGCATTCAATTCACCGACGGCAGCCAGCGCCGCCTCCGGCTGGCGGTCATCGACCAGCAATTCGACGCTGGTCATCAGGCGCGCGGTCTTCATGGCGGCATCGTCGCCGGCTCTGGCCAGCCACTGGTCGCGACGCGCAGTCTGGTCCATGCGGTGCGCCGCCTGGGCGCCGATCAGCGCAGCCAGGCCGCCATTCTCGCTTGAATCTGCGGCCCGCGTGGCGGCTTTTTCGGCATGACCGAAGCGCCCTTCCAGCAAGGCCTTGAGCGCATCGCGCAAGGCCTTGTTGCTTTCACGCGCGCGCTTGCTGCGGCGGTACGCAGCCACCCGCTGCGGCATTTTCATGGTGACGTCAAACGCCTTCATCACGAAATACAGCAAAACAAACAACGAGATGGCCAGCAGCAGGAAAAAATTCAGCGACAGGTCGATCCGGTACGGCGGATAGAAAAACACCACGTTGCCCGGATTGAAGCGGGCTACCGCGGCCAGGCCGACGGCACCGGCAAAAATGAATAGGAGCCAGAGAAAAAATCGCATTATGGCTTGGCTTTATAGTTACGCACGGCATTCAGGCTGTCAGCCAGCGTCGGCATTTCAATCGACAGGTTATTGCTTTGCACCTGTTTCAACAGGGCTTGCGCCGTCTGGGTGTGCTTGGCGCGCGTGTCGAAGTACTTGAGCAGCGTATCCTGCGCGGCCAGGATGTCGTTGCGAAAAGCTGATTCATTGCGCGAAAACAGCGCCAGGCGCGCGCTCAATAGACGCAGCTTGAGGTTTTCGCGGGCGTAATACGCCTGGGTAGGCGACAGCAACAGGGCTTCCGGTGTGGCGACTTCGCGCACCCGGATCAGCTGCTTGATTTCCAGCCAGATTTCATTGCTCAAGCTATCCCACTTGTTGCGCACGGTAGTCGTCCAGTCGCCGGCGCCAGTGTCGGCAGCAGCGCTGCCGGCGTGTGCAGCGGATGCCCTGGCCGATTTGACGCGGGCGTTCTTGGGCTGGGTCGCCGCGGCGACCGGTTTTTCATCGGCCAGCAGCGGCAGGGAGTCGATCTGGCCGATCACGCTATCCAGGCGCAGCGCCATGCCGGTGGTGTCGACGATTGGCAGGGACTTGAGCTTTTCCTGGTCGCGCGCAATGGCGCGCCGGATCGTGATGAATTGCGGCTTGTCCGAGCGCGACAGCAGGCGGTCGGCATTTTGCAGCGCGATCAGGGCGCCGGCGACGTTACCGGCGAGTTGCAGTTGCTGACTGGCGGTCGACAGCACTTGCTCGATTTCCGACAAGGCCCAGTCGTCACGGTTCCTCGACAGTTCCTGATAGAGCTGTTCGAGCGCGAGTTGCTGGCTTTGCGACTCGGCCTGCTTGTTTTCCAGGACGCTAACCTTGGCTTGCAATTCCTTGCCATTTTCCTGCGCCGCCTTGGCCAGCAGCCTGGTTTCGGTGTTCAGGGCTTCGCCGCTTTGCAGGCGCTGCGCCAGGGTGCTGCGCAAGCTGTGCAGTTCCTTGCGGGTTGACCACCATTGCGCCGCCAGCAGCAAGGCCAGCAGCAGCAACGCCAGCAGCAGCAGTTGCGGCGCCTTGGCGCTGCGGCTGCCTGGCGTGACAGGTGCCATTGGGGGAGCGACGGGCATGGGGGCCTCACGCGGGGTCGATTCGGAAGTTGGGGGCAATTCGTTCATGATCAGGATTGTAACGCGGCTAGCAGACCTTCGTCGCCAGATCCGGTTTCTGTAATATTCATAAAACCCAGCAGGCGCGCGGTTTCGGCAATACGCGCATGCGGCAGCAAGAAGTGTTGCTGTTGCATTTTTGCGACGCCGGCATCGCCTGCCACCTGACCGACCATCGCCACCAGATTGCGCATCGCCTCGGAACTGGTGACGATCCAGTCGCCCGGCGCCTCGATCAGGCGCGCCAGCTGCGCGTGCCGGCTGGCGTCCAGCGGCGGCGCGCAACGTCGGTAAGCGGCGACCGTGGTGACATGAGCGCCGGCCACGCGCAATTCGTCGGCCAGCAATTCGCGTCCGCTTTCGCCGCGGATGATCAGCACATCGCGGCCGCGCAAGGCCGACTTGTCCAGCACTTCCAGCAAACCTTGCGAATCGCTGCGGCGGCTGTCCGCGGGGCGCAGGATGGTGGCGTTGGCGTCGTTGACGCCATGGCTGACCAGCGCCAGGCGGCTGCCCTCGCCCACCACTGCCAGCGCCAGCCCGGCCGGCCACTGCGCCCGCACGGCGAACGCCGCGTCGATCGCATTCGGGCTGACGAAAGCGACCAGCGCATAGCGCTCCAGCTGATTCAGGGCTGCCCGCAGGGGCGCCAGATCTGGCAAGGGATGAATTTCGAGCAACGGAAACAGCACCACCTTGCGGCCAAGCGCGACAACCCGGTCAGCCAGCACGCCAGCCTGGGCTGGCGGACGGGTAATGACGACCGGCCGCAACATTCAGGCCTGATCGCTGGCGCAAGCCGCCAGGATCGCCGCAGCGTCCTGCGCCTGCAGCGCCTGTGCCACCTGCCGCCCCAGCTCTTGTGGCGCATCGGCGGCGCCGCTCGCCTCGGCAGTGGCGATGCGCGTGCCATCGGGCGTGGCCACCATCGCCCGCAACCGCATGATGCCGGCGTCGACCATGCCGAAAGCGGCCAGCGGAATCTGGCAGCTGCCGCCGAACGTCTTCGAGACGGTGCGCTCCGCTGCCACCGCCTGCGCCGAAGCCAGATGGTTCAACGGCGCCAGCAAGGCTTGCAGCTCGGGGCGGCCGGCCGGAATTTCGATCGCCATGGCGCCCTGTCCCGGCGCCGGGAGGCTTTGTTCCGGCGCGATCAGTGCGCGTATACGCTCAGGCAAGCCGAGGCGTTTCAGGCCGGCGGCAGCCAGAATGATGGCGGCATATTCGCCGCGGTCGAGCTTGCCCAGGCGCGTATCGAGATTGCCGCGCAAGGGACGGATCAGCAGATGCGGAAATCGCGCCGAAATCAGGGCCTGGCGGCGCAAGCTGCTGGTGCCGACCACGGCGCCGGCGGGCAAATCTTCCAGTGAAGCGTAATCGTTCGAAACAAAGGCGTCGCGCGGGTCTTCGCGCTCCAGCACGGCGGCCAGTTCAAAGCCGTCCGGCAAGTCCATCGGCACGTCCTTGAGCGAATGCACCGCCAGGTCGGCGCGCCCATCGGCCATCGCCACTTCCAGCTCCTTGACGAACAGGCCCTTGCCGCCAACCTTGGACAAGGTGCGGTCGAGAATCTGATCGCCGCGCGTCGTCATGCCGAGGATTTCAATCGTGCACGCCGGATATAAAGCAGACAAGCGGTTGCGCACGTGTTCGGCTTGCCACATGGCCAGCCGGCTTTCCCGTGACGCAATTATCAATCTCGAGGGAACAGGAGCTTTCAAAACCAGGTCTTTCCAAGTAAAAAAACGATACTATTTAACTGCTTGATTTTCACGGCAAATTTTATCATGCGCACCCTTGCCAGGCCGACCGCAAGCTGTGCTGACCAACGCAAAATTACTGAGAAGCGAAAAAGCCATGCCCATATCATCGACCACCGCCCGCCCTGCAAGACCCGCCATCGACAAGGATGCCCCGCTCAGGGAAGACATCCGCCTGCTCGGCCGCCTGCTCGGCGACGTCCTGCGCGAACAGGAAGGTGATGCGGCCTTCGCGGTGGTGGAAACCATCCGCCAGACCGCGGTGCGTTTTCGGCGCGAATCCGATGCCAGGGCCGGCGCCGACCTTGACCGCCTGCTGAAAAAGCTCACGCGCGAGCAAACCATTTCGGTGGTGCGGGCATTTTCCTATTTTTCGCACCTGGCCAATATCGCCGAAGACCAGCACCACATCCGCCGCCGCCGCGCCCATCTGCTGGCCGGCTCGGTGCCGCAACCGGGCAGCGTCGCCCTGGCGCTGGAACGCCTGCAGGCTGCCGGCATCAGCGGCGGCGCGGTGCGCGACTTCCTGGACGGCGCCCTGATCAGCCCGGTGTTGACTGCGCATCCAACCGAAGTGCAGCGCAAAAGCATCCTGGATGCCGAACGCGCCATCGCCGATCTGCTGGCCGCCCGAGACCGCCCGCTGACGCCGCGCGAGCTGGCCGCCAACACCGAATTGTTGCGCGCCAAGGTCGGCACCCTGTGGCAGACCCGCATGCTGCGCTACGACAAGCTGACGGTGGCCGACGAAATCGAAAATGCCCTGTCCTACTACCGCATCACGTTTTTGCATGAATTGCCGGCGCTCTACCAGGACATCGAAGACGAACTGGCCCGCCGTTTCCCGCGGCCAGGCCGCAGCGATGCCGGGCTGGCGCCCTTCATGCAGATGGGCAGCTGGATTGGCGGCGACCGTGACGGCAACCCCAATGTCAACGCCGGCACCATGCGTCATGCTCTGGAACGGCAATCGACCGCAATCCTGGATTTTTACCTCGAAGAATGCCACGCGCTGGGCGCGGAACTGTCGATTTCCACCCTGCTGGTCGATGTCAGCCCGGCCTTGCAGGCGCTGGCCGACGCCTCGCCAGACACCTCGCCGCACCGCAAGGATGAACCCTACCGGCGCGCCCTGGTCGGCATCTACGCGCGCCTGGCCGCCACCGTCCGCCAGCTCGGAGCCGGCGCCGTGCTGCGCCAGGAAGTCGCGCCGGCCGCCCCTTATGCATCGGCAGCAGAATTCGCGGCCGAGCTGCAGGTGCTGATCGATTCGCTGGAATCGCACCACAGCGGCGTCCTGGTGAAGCCGCGCCTGGCCGCCATCAGGCGCGCCGCAGAAATTTTCGGCTTTCATCTCGCCACGCTGGACCTGCGCCAGAGTTCCGACGTACATGAGCGCGTGCTGGCAGAACTGTTCGCCCGCGCCGGCGTCACCGACAACTATGCCGGGCTCGACGAAGCAGAAAAAAGGACGCTGCTGCTGGCCGAACTGGCACAGCCGCGCCTGCTGTATTCGCCCTACCTGCCCTATTCCGACGAAACCGCCTCCGAGCTGGAAATCCTGCGCGCGGCACGCGAGATCCGCCGGCGCTACGGCGCGCGCGCCATCCGCAACTACATCATCTCGCACACCGAGACCGTCTCCGACCTGCTGGAAGTGATGCTGTTGCAAAAGGAATGCGGACTACGCCAGGCCGACGGCGAAAATGCCGAGCTGATGGCCATCCCGCTATTCGAAACCATCCCCGACCTGCGCAATGCCGCCGGCATCATGGACGAATGGCTGGCCCTGCCTGCGGCCAGCTGCCAGGTGGCGCACCAGGGCGCGCTGCAGGAAGTCATGCTGGGCTATTCCGATTCCAACAAGGACGGCGGTTTTCTCACCTCGAACTGGGAACTGTACAAGGCCGAAACCGAGCTGCTGGCGCTCTTCGCCGGCCGCGGCGTCAAGCTGCGCCTGTTCCATGGGCGCGGCGGCACGGTCGGGCGCGGCGGCGGCCCCAGCTATGAAGCGATCCTGGCGCAGCCGGCAGGCACCGTCAATGGCCAGATCCGCCTGACCGAACAGGGCGAGATCATCGCCTCCAAGTTTGCCAATCCCGAGATCGGGCGGCGCAACCTCGAATTGCTGGCGGCCGCCACCCTGGAGGCCAGCCTGCTGCCGCATGCCGACGCGCCGCGGCGGGCCGCGCAGCTGGACAAATTCGAAGCCGTGATGGCCGAACTGTCAGAGCGCGCCTACCGGGCTTACCGGGCGCTGGTGTATGAAACGCCCGGCTTCACCGACTATTTTTTCGCTGCCACGCCGATTGCCGAAATCGCCGAACTCAATCTGGGTTCGCGTCCGGCCTCGCGCAAGGCCAGCCACAGAATCGAGGACTTGCGCGCGATCCCCTGGGGCTTTTCGTGGGGCCAGTGCCGCCTGTTGCTGCCCGGCTGGTACGGCTTCGGCAGCGCGGTGGCATCCTGGCTGGAGGATGGCCCCGGCGCCAGAACGACACGGCTCGCCACCTTGCGCGCGATGGTCCGGCAATGGCCCTTCTTCAGCACCCTGTTGTCGAATATGGACATGGTCTTGTCAAAAACAGACCTGGCAGTGGCATCGCGCTACGCCGGCCTGGTCGCCGACAAAAAGCTGCGCAATGCGGTCTTCCAGCGCATCGCCGATGAGCACGGCCAGACCGTATCCTGCCTTGCCAGCATCACCGGCCAAACGGAACGGCTGGCCGGCAATCCGCTGCTTGCCAGGTCGATCAAGAACCGTTTTGCCTATCTCGACCCATTGAATCACCTGCAGGTCGAATTGATCAAAAGGCATCGAAGTGTTGCAGGAAAGCAAGAAAGTATTGACGGGCGGGTACATCGAGGAATACATTTGTCCATCAATGGGGTGGCCGCCGGATTGCGCAATACCGGCTGAGGCCGCCACCGAGGAGACACCCCAGGCCTGGCCGATCCGGACAAATCCATTATAACGATCCGGACAGCTGCAAGCAGCAGGCATGGGCATACCAATACCGTCATCAAAATGATGGAGGAGACCATGAGCAACATATACTCCAAGACCGTCAAAGGCCAGGAAGAGATCAAATCGCGTGCCAGCGGCCTTTCGCAACGGATGCGGCAAGTCCTGATCTTCATCGATGGCAAACGCAGCCGTGACGAACTTGTCGGCATGCTGAAAGGCGACGACATGGATGCGCTGCTGGCAACGCTGGTCGCCCAGGGACTGGCCGAGGTCAGCGGCAACGCAACCACAAGACCGGCCGGATCTGCCCCTGCTGCCGCCGTGGCGGCGGCAGCCGTTGCTGCTGCTTCGGCAGCAGCTGCCGCAAGCACACGACCAATGTCCGTGGCGCCACAGGCAGCCGCCCCCGACAAGGCCGCACTTGAGCGCAGACAGCGCGACGAAGAAGCGCAAGCCGAACTGTTAATGGCGCGCAGCTTTATGGGCCGAATGTCCTGACAAGCTGCGGCATAGGCGGTCCTGTGCCGCCTAACAACGCAGCAGGGCCTTGACCTGCTGCCATTGCCTGCGCGAGACCGGCAAGCGCTCATCCATCCCGCGCACGATGACTTGCCAGGCATCCTGCGCCTTGTCGGTGCGCTCGCCCCGCTCATTTTTTTCCTGCTCGCCATCGGCGTCCGTTCCCGGCGGCGCCCGCTCGACCCCCTGCACGGCATTGCGCGCCACCAGGGCGCTGCGATGCACGCGCACGAACACATCGCCAAGCTCGTCCTCGATCGAATTCAGGGACTCCTCGATCAGATAGGTGCGGCCTGAGGTGGTGCGCAGGGCAACGTATTTCGCCTCGGCCTTCAGGCACAGCACGTCGGCCACCGGCACCAGCAGCAGGCGGCCGCGCTCCTGTACTGAAAAATTCCGCCGTTGCTGGCGCAGGCTCGCGGCAGTAGCCGCTAGCTTCTGCTGTTGCGCCTGCACCGCCACCAGCGATGCCGCGCGCTGGATCGCCTGCGCCAGGCGGGCGGCACGCACCGGCTTCAACAGGTAATCGAGGGCATGCACCTCAAAAGCCTTGAGGGCAAATTCGTCAAAAGCGCTGACGAAGATGATGGCCGGCGGCGCCTCGGCTGTCGTCAGGTGGCGCGCCAGCTCAATGCCGCTCATGCCGGGCATTTGCACGTCCAGCAAGACGATATCCGGCCGGGTTGCAGCGAGCACATCCAGCGCTGCCTGCGCATGGGCAGCTTCCCCCACCAGCTGGTGGGGGCATTCGGCGGCGATATCCGACAGCAGCATGGCCAGCCGGCTGCGCGCCGGCGCTTCATCGTCAACGATCAGCAGACGCGGCACCATCAGTCATCCTTTCTGGCTTTCACGTAAGGAAAGCGCAACCTGACTTCGAACATTCCGCCCTCCGTCGAGGTGCTCAGTTGCGCCTCGACATCGTACAGCAAGGCCAGGCGCTGGCGGATATTGTTCAACGCCATTTGATTGCCGCCCAGGGTGGCGGCAGCGCCATGATAGGGGTTGGCGATGACAATCTCGATGCGATCGATGTGGCGACGGATATCAATCTGTATCAGCGCAACATCGGCCGCAGGTTCGACGCCGTAATGCACGGCGTTTTCCAGCAACGGCTGCAGCAGCAGCGCGGGAATCTGCGCGCGCTGCAAGACTTCCTGGCTGACGTCGACCGGGTTCCATTTCACCTGCAGGCGCTCGCCCAGGCGCACTTTTTCGATCGACAGGTACTGCCGGCACAGGCGGATTTCCTGCTCCAGCGTGGTCATGTCGCGGGCGTCGCGCATCAGCACCCGGAACAGGTCTGCCAGGTCTTCCAGCGTGGTTTCGGCGCGCTGCGGCTCGGTGCGGATCAACGACAGCACCGCATTCAGGCTATTGAACAGAAAATGCGGGCGGATGCGCGCCTGCAGCGCCTGCAGCCGCGCCTCGACCAGCGCCGGCGAAAAGGCGCGGGTGCGCAATTCGAAATAATGTTGCAGCGCGATGCCAATCAGGCCGGCAACCAGCCCCCCCTCGACCGGATGGAGGCCATTCAGGCTGTCCTGAAACAGCACGCTCATCGCCAGCAGACGGATCAGCAGGCCGACGATGGCGGCCGGCACCAGCGCGCACAGGCTGCGCTGCAGCCACAGCGGCATGCTGCGCACCAGCTTGCGCACGCCGCACAGCGCCATCAACGACAACAGACTGGTCAGCTCGACCAGGGTCGAAGCTTCAATGAAGCGGGTGACGCCGGCCTCCCAGCCACTGGTACGCAGCAGGATGCCGGCCAGGAAGGCGGCGTTGACCGCCACCAGGGCGCGGAAAACCACACCGATATTGCAGCAATCCGGAATCACGATTTCGATTTGCGGGCGGGCGACGCTGGTCGTTGACATTAAATTAGTGGGTCGTCATGCAGCGCGACGCGAGAAACGCCGCGCTTGTTTTATAATGATGGATTCCTCAAATACTCGGCAGGTGCGCCATTATGCGGCGCATCCGGGTAAAAACGCCACCGCAATCATGACAGCACAACTCTCCAAAAAAGGCGAAGCCTGGTCGGCCCGCTTTTCCGAGCCCGTTTCCGACCTGGTAAAACGTTACACCGCATCGGTGTTTTTCGACAAGCGTCTGGCGCAGTTCGACATCCAGGGCTCGCTGGCGCATGCCGACATGCTCGCGCACCAGGGCATCATTACCGCGCAGGACCTGGCAGACATCCAGCGCGGCATGACGCAGATCGCCGCCGAAATCGAAGGCGGCGGCTTTGAATGGCTGCTCGACCTCGAAGATGTCCACCTGAATATCGAAAAACGCCTGACCGAACTGGTCGGCGACGCCGGCAAGCGCCTGCACACCGGGCGCTCGCGCAATGACCAGGTCGCAACAGACATCCGCCTGTACCTGCGCGCCGCCATTGACGACATCTTGGTCCTGCTGCGCGCCCTGCAGACCGCGCTGGTCGACCTCGCAGAGCAGCATGCCGACACCATCCTGCCGGGCTTCACCCACATGCAGGTGGCACAGCCGGTGACCTTCGGCCACCACATGCTGGCTTATGTCGAAATGTTCGGCCGCGATGCCGAGCGCATGGCCGACTGCCGCCGCCGCGTCAACCGCCTGCCGCTGGGCGCAGCAGCCCTGGCCGGCACCACCTTCCCGATCGACCGCGCACGCGTGGCGCAAAGCCTCGGCTTCGAAGACGTCTGCCGCAATTCGCTCGACGCCGTTTCCGACCGCGACTTTGCCATCGAATTCTGCGCTGGCGCCGCGCTGATCATGACCCATGTCTCGCGCATGTCCGAAGAACTGGTGATCTGGATGAGCCCGCGCGTGGGCTTCATCGACATTGCCGACCGCTTCTGCACCGGCTCGTCGATCATGCCGCAAAAGAAAAACCCCGACGTGCCGGAACTGGCGCGCGGCAAGACCGGCCGCGTCAATGGCCACCTGATCGCCCTGCTGACCCTGATGAAAGGCCAGCCGCTGGCCTACAACAAGGACAACCAGGAAGACAAGGAACCGCTGTTCGACACGGTCGACACCGTCACCGACACCCTGCGCATTTTCGCCGACATGGCGCGCGGCATCACTGTCAAGCCGGACGCCATGCGCGCCGCCGCGCTGCAGGGCTATGCCACCGCGACCGACCTGGCCGATTACCTGGTCAAGAAAGGCTTGCCGTTCCGCGATGCCCACGAAGCCGTGGCGCGCGCAGTGCGCGCCTGCGACGACAAAAAATGCGACTTGAGCGACCTCAGCCTGGACGAGTTGCGGGCGTTTTCACCCTTGGTCGGGCAAGACGTGTTTGCGATACTGACGCTGGAAGGCTCCGTTGCCGCTCGCGACCATATCGGCGGTACCGCCCCGAACCAGGTCCGGCGTGCAATCCAGGAAGCACGAAAACTGCTGGGATGAGCGCGATTGCATCAGCGCATCCGCACATTCCGGCAAGCATATCAATCAATCCCTTAACGCGTGAAGCACGCTTCACGCATTTTTTAGCCCACAGGAGACAACATGCAACTCCAACACTTGCTTAAAAAACTGCCCCTTCTGATGCTGTCTGCAAGCTTGACCAGCGCGGCATTTGCCGCCGACATCAAAGTCGGCGTCGCTGCAGCGCTGACCGGACCGGCCGCCAAATACGGCGTCGCCATCAAGAACGGTTTTACCCTGGCCGCCGATGAAATCAATGGCAAGGGCGGCATCAACGGCAACAAGATCGCGCTGGTCGCAGAAGACGAGCAAGGCAAGAAAGAAGAAGCAATCAACGTCTTCAAGAAACTGATTTTCCAGGACAAGGTGATTGTGGTGTTCGGCCCGACCCTGTCCAATTCCGCATTCGCGGCAGATCCGATCGCCAACGTCGCCAAGGTCGTGGTATTCGGCACCAGCAATACCGCCGAAGGCATCACCAACATGGGGCCCTTCACCTTCCGCAATTCGGTCATGGAAGCCGACGTGCTGCCGGTCACCGTACGCGCCGCAGTCAAGCATTTCAAGCTGAAGAACGTCGCCGTCATCTACGGCAATGACGATGCCTTCACCAAGAACGGTTACGATGTCTTCAAGACCACGCTGGCACAGCAAAAGGTCCCGGTCACCAATACCGAGACCTACGCGAAAGGCGACGTTGACTTCAAGGCGCAACTGACCAAAATCAAGGCCGCCAATCCGGATGCGATCGTCTGCTCCTGCCTGGCCGAGGAAGCTGCCAACATCATCCTGCAAACCCGCGCGCTCGGCATGAAGCAACCATTCATCGGCGGCAACGGCCTGAATTCGCCGAAGCTGTTCGAGATCGCCAAGGACGCCGGCGACAATACTTTGATGGGCAGCCCATGGTCACCGGAAAACACCACGCCGGCCAACAAGGCATTCATCGCTGCATACAAGGCCAAGTTCAACGTCGATCCTGACCAGTTCGCCGCCCAGGCCTATGACGCGCTGCACATCGTCACCGAAGCCCTGAAGAAAGTGAAACTCACTGGCGACATCGGCAAAGACCGCGTGGCACTGCGCGACGCGCTGCCGAAAGTGAGCATCGACGGCGCCACCGGCAAGTTCGCCTTCCGCCGTGCTGCCGCAAAGGATGGCAAGGAAGCCGGCTACGATGCGCAGCAGGAAGCCGTGGTCAACATCGCCAAGGGCGGCAAGTTCGTCGTGCTGAAATAAGCAAGCCGTAATTTCTTTGATCCGCAAGCATTGAGGCATTTCCGGCTACCCGCCGGAAGTGCCTCAAGTTCAATTGGCAGGAACCATGCTAGAACAACAACTAATCAACGCCTTATCGCTGGGTAGCGTCTATGCGCTCTTTGCGCTGGGGTTCACGCTCGTCTTCGGCATCCTGGGCGTCATCAACCTTTCGCATGGCGCGATCTTCATGCTGGGCAGCTACACTGCCCTGCTGCTGGTGGAAAAATTCGCTGCGCCGCTCTGGCTGGCCATGATTGCGGCAATGGCAATCAGCGGCTGCATCGGCCTGGCAGTCGATTACCTGGTACTGAAGCCGCTGCGCGCGCGTAATGCCCCGCACTTGTCGCCGATGATTGCCACCATCGGCGTGGCGATCATGCTGACCAGTCTGGCACAGGGCTTGTTCGGCGCGGAAAACAAGCGTTTCCCGTTCGGCACCATCCCCGAAGACAGTTTCGTCTGGGCCAACCTGCATATCACGGCAGTACAGGCCGGCATCGTCCTGATTTCCTTCCTGCTCATGCTGCTGCTGCTGGCGATCATGCGGCGCACGCAACTGGGCCGCGCCTTGCGCGCCATCGCCGAATCACCGAAGGCGGCCCACCTTCTGGGCATCAATGTCGAAGGCTTGTTTTTTCTCACCTCATTCGCCGCCGCCGCGCTGGGCGGCGCGGCAGGCGTACTGGTGGGGCTTTCGTTCAATGCGATTTCGCCTTTCATGGGGCAACCCATGCTGCACAAGGGTATCGCCGTCATCATCCTCGGGGGCATGGGCGATATCCGCGGCGCGATGATCGGCGGACTGTTCCTGGGATTCGCCGAAGTGATGAGCGTCGCCTACATATCGAGCGACCTGCGCGATGCTGTCGCCTTCGGATTCCTGTTCCTGATCTTGCTGGTGCGACCTTCGGGCATGTTCGGCAAGATCCTAGAAAGAAAGGCCTGAAACATGTTTGAATGGTGGGAAGGATTCTGGGCCACGTACAACACAGTGGTATTCGGCATCGGCGTCAATGCGATGCTGGCGCTGTCGATCTACCTGACGCTTTCGTGCGGTCTGCTGTCGCTGGCAAACGCTGCGTTCATGGGCATCGGCGCTTACGCGGCGGCGCTCATCAGCATGCAGACCAGCTGGCCGTTCCCGGTGGCATTGGCCGCCGGCGGCGCCTTGCCGGCGCTGGTCGCGCTGATCATCGGCGTGCCGACGCTGCGGCTGTCCGGCGTATACCTGGCGATGGCCACCCTGGGCTTTGGCGAGGTAGTGCGCGTGATCGTGCTGAACATGGAAATCACCGGCGGCCCGATGGGGCTGAACGGCATTCCGCAAAAGACCGAGTTCTGGCATATCGTCGTGCTGCTGCTTGTGACGCTGCTCCTGCTGGCGCGGCTGCGGCGCTCCAAGGTCGGCCGCGCGTTCGAGGCAATCAAGGAAGATGAAATCGCGGCGCGCCTGATGGGTATCAACATTGCCTCGTACAAGCTGCTGGCATTCACGCTGGGCGCCGCCATCGCAGGCGTGGCCGGCGGCCTCAATGCGCACTTCACCTTCACCATCGGGCCGGGAAGCTACGCCTTCGAAAACGCCGTCGATATCCTGACCATGGCGGTATTCGGCGGCACCGGCAACCTGGTCGGGCCGACTCTCGGCGCCACCATCCTGACGCTGCTGCCGGAAACCCTGCGCCAGTTCAAGGATTACCGTATGGCGGCGAATGGCTTGATCCTGGTGTTGGTGATCCTGTATCTGCCCAAAGGCATCTGGGATCCGCGACGCATCCGCGGCTTCTTGCAGCGGCGCAAAACTCAGGGAGGAGCGTGATGCTTGAATTCAGCAACGTAAGCAAGAACTTCGGCGGCCTGCAAGTATTGCAGGACGTCAGCTTCACCGTCCCGCAAGGCGGGATCTTCGGCCTGATCGGCCCCAACGGCGCCGGCAAGACCACGGTATTCAACCTCGTCACAGGCTTGCTGCGCACTTCGGGCGGCAGCATCCGCTTCAATGGCCAGGACCTGGACGGCGTAGCGCCGCATCGCATCACCGAACTCGGCATTGCCCGCACCTTCCAGAACATCCGCGTGTTCAAGGAAATGACGCTGCTCGAGAACGTCGTGGTCGGCATGCATGACCATCTGCGCTATAACCTCGCCAGCCTGCTGTTCAATCTGGCAGAATTCCGCGACAGCGAAGCAAAGGCCCGCGCACGGGCGCTGGAACTGCTGTCCTGGGTCCGGCTCGAGCACAAGGCGCACATGCTGGCCGACAGCCTGTCCTACGGCGAACAGCGCAAACTTGAACTGGCACGGGCGCTGGCCACCGAACCGAAACTGCTGTTGCTGGATGAACCGGTCGCCGGCATGAACTCTTCCGAAAAGACAGAGCTGATGACGGAAATCCTCAACATCCAGCAGCGCGGCTACAGCGTGCTGATGATCGAACACGACATGCGCTTCGTGATGGGATTATGCGAACGGATCGCCGTGCTCAACTTCGGCAAGATCATTGCGGAAGGTACGCCGGAGCAGATCAAGAACAACCCCGAAGTTATCGAGGCCTACCTCGGACAGGAAGAAGCGGCATGAAACAGATACTCGCCATTTCGGATCTCGCAGTTTCCTATGGCCATATTGAAGCCGTCAAAGGCATCACCCTGACGCTCAACGAAGGGGAAATCACCGCACTGGTCGGCGCCAACGGCGCCGGCAAGAGCACCGCGATGTTGACCATTTCCGGCCTGCTCAGGCCGACGCGCGGCAGCATCCTCTTCGAAGACAGAGAGCTGACGAAACTGCCGCCCCACCAGATCGTGCGCGACGGCGTGGTGCAGGTAGCCGAAGGGCGTGCGATCCTGACCACGCTGACCATCGCGGAAAATCTCGATCTCGGCAGCTATGCGCGCAAGGACAGGAGCGGCGTGGCGCAAGACCTCGCCTGGGTGTATTCGTTGTTCCCGGTACTCAAGGAGCGGGCAAACGGCCTGGCCGGCAATCTGTCGGGAGGCGAGCAGCAAATGCTGGCGATCGGCCGCGCGCTGATGGCCAAGCCGCGTATCCTGCTGCTGGACGAGCCGTCAATGGGACTGGCCCCGATCATCGTGCAGGAAATTTTCCGCATCATCAAGGAAATCAACCGCACCGGCTTGACCATCCTGCTGGTGGAGCAGAACGTTCGCCAGGCACTACGCATCGCCCACCGCGGCTATGTGATCGAAACCGGCCAGATCGTGCTGGCCGACAGCGGAGAAGCCTTGCTGCACAACCCGAAAGTGGTCGAAGCCTACCTGGGCGGCTGAAAGAAATCGTCAGTTGCCTGCCACGGTCATGCTTTCGATCAGGATCGAGCCGGTTTCCTTGGTGCCGCGCACCAGGGTATCGGCGCCGATCGCAACGATCTGCTGCAGCATGTCTTTCATGTTGCCGGCAATCGTGATTTCTTCCACCGGATACTGGATCACGCCATTCTCGACCCAGTAGCCGGCAGCGCCGCGCGAATAATCGCCGGTAACGTAATTGACGCCCTGCCCCATCAGTTCCGTCACCAGCAATCCGGTATCCATCTTTTTCAGCATGGCGCGGAAGTCGTCATCCGCCGTGGTCTGTGTCGAATACAGCTTGAGATTGTGCGAGCCGCCGGCGTTGCCGGTGGTTTTCATGCCCAGCTTGCGGGCCGAATAGGTGGACAGGAAATACCCCTGCACCACGCCATCGCGCACCACATCGCGGCGCCGGGTCTTGACGCCTTCATCGTCGAAGGGCGACGAGCCGACGCCGCCGATGACGTGCGGATCCTCGACAACCTGGATGTGCGGCGCGAACACCGCCTGCCCCAGGGAATCGAGCAGAAAGGTCGATTTGCGGTACAGCGCGCCGCCCGACACCGCCTGCACGAAGGCGCCCAGCAAACCGGCCGCCAGCGGCGCCTCAAACAATACCGGGCATTTGCGGGTATCGAGCTTGCGCGCGTTCAGGCGCGCCAGTGCGCGCTCGGCGGCATAGCGGCCGACAGCTTCCGGCGCTGCCAGCCTGGCCGGATCGCGCATCGAGGAATACCAGTCATCGCGCTGCATTTTTGCGCCCTTGCCGGCGATCGGCGCCACCGACAGCGTGTGGCGCGAATAGGGATAGCCGCCCATGAAGCCACGTGAATTAGCGGAAATGAAATGCGATTGCTGCGCATAAACACTGGCACCTTCGCTATTGGTGACGCGCGGGTCGACCGCAAACGCCGCCGCCTCGGCGCGCCGCGCCAGTTCCGCGGCTTCGTCGGCAGCGATCAGCCAGGGATGGCATAGCTGCAGGTCCAGCGGCGCCATTTCCAGCGCATCAGCGTCCGGCAAGCCGGCGCAATCGTCTTCCGCGGTGAAGCGGGCAATGTTGTACGCGGCTTCCACCGTCGCCCGCAGCGACAGGCGGGAAAAATCCGAGGTGCTGGCATTGCCGCGGCGAATATGGCCATCCCGCCCCATGTAAACCGTGACACCGATGCCCTTGTCCTTGTTTTGCTCGATGGTTTCGATATTACCTTTGCGCACTGTGACCGCCAGGCCACTGCCTTCGCTGATATCGACCACCGCGCCGGACGCACCTTTTTCCTTTGCATAACGCAATACATCCCGCGCAAGTTGCTGCAACTGTTCCTGGCTGTGGGTAAATACGGAATCGTTCATGGGCTGGATGTCTTCTTTCTGGTAATAATGGCTTTAACCGCAATCGACGGGAAAGCGGTTATGATAGCAGCCGTTTACCAAATTGCTTTCAGCATCACGCAAATCCATGCCAAATCCTAACCGCGGTTCCTGCGGATTCCAGTCCAACGAATTCGAGCAGGAATACGACCGCCCCTCCAAGTCGCAATTAAAGCGCGAAATGACCGCCCTGCAAAAGCTGGGGGCGGAACTGATCGCAAACTCGCGCGACCGCGTCAAACGCGTGCCCATGCCGGAAGACGTGCGCGACGCCATCCTCGAATGCCAGAAAATCACGGACCATGAAGGCCGCCGCCGCCAGCTGCAGTACGTCGGCAAGAAGATGCGCACCCTGGAGGAACACGAAGTCGCCGCCATCCAGAAAGTCATCGACAGCTGGCGCGGCACCTCCAAGGCCGATGCCGCAGCATTGCACCTGATCGAGCGCCGCCGCGACAAGCTGCTGGCCAACGACGCCGCCCTCACCGAACTGCTGGCGAAGCACCCGGAACTGGATGCGCAGCAGCTGCGCACCCTGATCCGCAATGCCCGCAAGGAGCAGGCCGAGAACAAGCCGCCCAAGGCCTACCGTGAAATCTTCCAGATCCTCAAGGACCTGGAGAAAGCCGCCACGGGCGCCGCCAGCGATGCCGCTGCCGACGATGAAGCAGATGACGAAGCCGGCGAGGAATAACCCCGACGAACTGCTGATCGGCCTGGTCTCGATTTCCGACCGTGCCGCTGCAGGCGTCTACCAGGACCAGGGCTTGCCAGCCCTGCAGGACTGGTTCGACGCCGCCCTGGCCAGCCCCTGGCGCATGGAGTCCCGGCTGATCCCGGACGAGCGCGCCGCCATCGAACAAACCCTGATCGAACTGGTGGACGTGGCCGGCTGCGACCTCGTGCTGACCACCGGCGGCACCGGGCCGGCGCGACGCGACGTCACGCCCGAGGCGACCCTGGCGGTCGCCACCAAAGAGATGCCCGGCTTCGGCGAACAGATGCGCCAGATCAGCCTGCAATTCGTCCCCACCGCGATCCTCTCGCGCCAGGTCGCGGTGATCCGCGAAACGGCGGACCATGCGGCGCTGATCATGAACCTGCCGGGCCAGCCGAAATCGATCAAGGAAACCCTCGAAGGCCTGAAGGATGCCGATGGCAGGCAACTGGTGCACGGCATCTTCGCCGCCGTCCCCTACTGCATCGACCTGATCGGCGGCCCCTACATCGAGACGCACGAAGCCGTGTGCAAGGCATTCCGGCCAAAATCGGCAATCCGCACTAAATCCTGAACCCGCAAATCATCCATCCAGCATGAGCGACGCCCTCCTCGAATCGATCCAGATCGACACCGCCCCCAACCCGACCGTCTCCGTCATCTGGATGCACGGCCTCGGCGCCGACGGCTCCGACTTCGTCCCGATCGTGCGCGAACTGGATCTGTCCGGCTGCCCGGCGATTCGCTTCATCTTCCCGCATGCGCAGCGGATGCCGGTGACCATGAATGGCGGCTACGTGATGCGCTCCTGGTACGACATTCTGCTGGGCGAAGACCTGACCAGGCGCGAAGACGAAGGCGGCCTGCGCCGCTCGCAGCAGGCAGTGGAGCAATTGATCGCGCGTGAAAAGGCGCGCGGCATTCCCGCCAGCCGCATCATCCTGGCCGGCTTTTCGCAAGGCTGCGCCATGACCCTGCAAACCGGCTTGCGCCATCCCGAGCCGCTGGCTGGCCTCGTGTGCCTGTCGGGCTACCTGCCGCTGGCCGACGTGGTCGCCAGCGAAGCGCAACCCGCCAACCAGGCCACGCCGATCTTCATGGCGCATGGCACGGGCGACCCGGTGATCCCGCTGGATCGCGCAAAAGCTTCGCACGACCTGCTGCAGGCTCTCGGCCACCAGATCGAATGGCATGAATACCCGATGCAGCATTCCGTCTGCATGGAAGAAATCGACGACATCGGCGCCTGGCTCAAGCGCGTGCTGGCCTGAGCTTTGCACAAGAAGCGTTGCTGATTACGAATCAGCAATCGCCTCGTTGAAAACTCGCATGAAATCAGGATTTTTCTCGTTCGCAACCAGAAATTCTTGCAGATCTTCGGGTACAAGCGGCTTGCTGAAGTAAAATCCCTGCAAATAATCGCACCCCTGTTCACTCAAAAAATTTAGCTGCCCTGCAGTCTCCACCCCTTCCGCAACAATCTTCAGCTTCATGCTGCGTGCCAGGGCGATGATTGCCGTGACGATGGCCGCATCGTCAGGATCCGTCGTAATGTCCCGCACAAAGGACCGATCGATTTTTAGCGAATGAATCGGGAAGCGCTTGAGATAGCTGAGACTGGAATAGCCGGTACCGAAATCGTCGATCGACAGTTGCACGCCCATTTCGCTGAGTTTTTTCAATGTATCCGTGGCGGTTTCCGGGTTATCCATGATCACGCTTTCGGTAATCTCCAGTTCGAGACAGTCGGCGCTGCAGCCTGTTTCCAGCAGTATCCTCTCGATCATTTTCTCGAGCCCTTTCTGCCTGAATTGGCGCGCCGAAAGGTTAACCGACATCCTGACCTCTGGAAATCCCGACTCTCGCCAGGCCACATGCTGGGCACAGGCCGTGCGCAATACCCATTCGCCTATCGGCACGATCAATCCGGTTTCCTCGGCAATCGGAATGAATTCGGCGGGCGGGATCAGCGATTTCCCAAGCGCCTGCCAGCGCAACAGCGCCTCTACACCGACAATTTCACCGGAAGAAATATCCATCTGTGGCTGGTAATGCAGGATGAATTCATCCCGTTCCAGCGCGTGACGCAATGCGCCTTCAATCCGCAAACGATCCAGCGAACGGGCATTCATTTCACGCGCATAAAATTGAAAATTATTACGCCCAGTGTCTTTGGCCCGGTACATTGCTGCATCCGCATTTTTCAGCAACGACATGTTGTCATCGCCATCTTTCGGATAGATGCTGATGCCGATGCTCCCCACCGGAGATAACTCTTGCCCCTGTATCACCATGGGGATGAACAAGGTCTCAAGAATTTTTTCCGCCAGCAGTTCCACGTCGTTTTCCTGCGCCAGATCGGACAACACCACAATAAATTCATCGCCCCCCAGGCGCGCTACCGTATCGCCACGGCGGATGTTGGCCGACAGGCGCCGGCCCACTTCGACGATGACCTCGTCGCCGGCGCCGTGTCCAAGGCTGTCGTTGATATTCTTGAAGCGGTCGAGATCGAGAAACAATACGGCGACATGTCTGCCGGCACGCTTGGCATCGGCGATGGCCAGGGAGAGCCTTTCCATGAGCAGGTTGCGGTTAGGTAACCCGGTTAATGCATCGTGATGCGCATGGTGCTGCAAGTCCGTCTCAAACTGTTTGCGCTGAGAAATGTCCTCAATCGCGGCAATAAAGCCGACCTGGCCTCGCCCGGCATCCATCGGCGCAACAGTCACCTTGACCCATACGACGTGGCCCTTCTTGTGGATGTAACGCTTTTCTCTGGAATAGTTTTGAATTTCGCCAGCAAGAATGCCTTCCACCCCCTGCCGATCCACATATCGATCGTCAGCATGTGTGATGTCATACAAAGTCAGACGCAGCAACTCTTCCTCGGAATAGCCGACAATTTCCTGCAGTTTCGGATTGACGCGCAGCCAGCGTCCATCTTGGGCGAGCTGACCCAGCCCCACTGCAGCCTGACCGAATGCCACGCGAAACCGCTCCTCGCTTTCATACAATTCGGCGCGTGCCTGCATGCGCTCGGTAATATTTTCAACCATCAAAAATAAAAGATTTTGATTCTCAAGCAATGCTCGGGAAATATTGCATCGCAGATACCGAAGTTGTTTTGCATCAGAATGGATGGTAATGACGAGACTGTTCTGATAATCCTGGTTCGCCAATCCCTGCTCGATGCACTCGTTCAACAATTGATTTGATATTAGTGCAGAAAATGTTTTGCCTTCTTTGCCACGCGCATCGCCAAGATTAAGCATTTCTTTGATGGCATGGTTCATCGTGCGAATCTTGCCATCCTTGTCGATCACCATCAAACCCGCGGGCATGCTGCTGATGATTTGCTCCGAATAATTTTTCAAACGAAGAATTTCTTGCCGGTCCGTTTGAATGTACGTATCCAGTGCCAAGGACATGTCAAAACAAACAATCTTCAGCAAGGCATCATAGGTAGGCAGGAATTTTTCTGGTTCATCTGCCAGTAAATCCCGCAGGACGGGCACCAATTCACCAAGATATTTTCTGTAAGCGCCGATATACCATTGCGGCTCCAGCCCAATACGCTGATGGACTACGCCCACCCGCAGTCGGTCCCTGACGTAATCTTCGCCATATTCGCCGCACGTAAGACTGCCAAAATATTTCGCCTGCGCTTGCTTTAAACGTGCCAGCGTTTCTGCGTTTTGCAACAACGCATTCAAGGGGGGGAAAGCAAGCAGGTGATCGTAAAACGCGTCAATGAAAAGCTGCTGCTTTTCTGCCAGCCGGGGGTGAATTTCGCGCAGCAACGCACTATCCGCATCCGAGATCGCCAGGAATGCCTGTCGTTGAGAAATTTCGCGTTGGTCCGGCATCATCTTGCGCAAAATTTCATCGATTTCGTGATGTGCATTTTTCATGAAACTAAGCTCCCCATTCGAGTTCAATCAGGCCTGCCCGTTTCCCAGCTTGAATACGCCAACCGACTGCAGCAGCGCCGCCGAGCGCATTTGCAGCGCCTCGGCCGCCGCTGCCGACTGCTCGACGAGGGCGGCATTCTGCTGGGTGACCTGATCCATTTGCATGACTGCCTCGCTGACCTGACCGATGCCGCTGCTTTGCTCATGCGATGCAGCGGCAATTTCACTCATGATGTCGGTAACCTTTTGCACCGCATCCGCAATCCCTTCCATGGTCGCGCGTGCATGAGAAACCTGTGTGGCGCCGCTCGCAATCTTGCTGACGGAATCGCTGATCAAATCCTTGATTTCCTTGGCCGCTGCGGCGCTACGCTGCGCCAGATTGCGCACTTCCGCCGCCACCACGGCGAATCCGCGCCCTTGCTCGCCCGCCCGCGCAGCTTCTACCGCAGCATTCAATGCCAGGATATTGGTCTGGAAGGCAATGCCGTCGATCACGGCGATGATTTCCGTGATTTTTTTCGAGCTTGCCGAAATCGCCCCCATGGTGTCCACCACCTGTCCCATCGCTTCGCCGCCCTCGACGGCGATATCGCGGGCAGCATGCGTCAACTGTTTGGCTTCCAGCGAATTCTCGGCATTGTTCTTGACGGTCGACGTCAGCTCTTCCATGCTGGCGGCAGTTTCTTCCAGCGCCGAAGCTTGTTCCTCCGTGCGCTGCGACAAGTCTGCATTACCCACGGCTATTTCCGCAGAGCCAGTGCCAATTTGTTCGGCATTGCTGTACACACCGCCAATGATATTGGTCAGGCTTTTTTTCATGACATTCAGCGTGTGCAACATCTGTCCCGTTTCATCCCCGGATGTGATATCGATCCTGGCGGTCAGATTACCGGCGGCAATCTGCTTGGCGACGTCCACCGCCTGCACCAGCGGAGCGACAATCGTGCGCACCAGGTAAATTGTCAACGCCAGGCCCAGAGCGAAACCCATGGCAATCATGGCAATGATGACATTGCGCATCCATGCATAATTTGCATACGCATCCTCGGTCTCTTGCTTGGCCACATCCAGTTGCAGCTTGATCAACGCATTGACCCCGACGCGAGCCGGCGCAAAGGCCACCGGCATGATCTCGGTTTCCAGGCGTCTGGCCTCGTCGAAATTACCGCTGCGGAGCGCCACAATTGCCGGCTTCAAGCTGGTTTCGACGAATGCCTTGCGGTCAATCTCGAACTGTCCGGCGAGCTTCTTTTCTTCCGGGGTCAGGTAAGTCGCCAGATAGGCCTGCCAGGTCCGGTCGATTTCAGCCATATTCTTTTCAATCTCGGCGACAGCCTCTCTGGCAGTAGCCTCGCCCGGCTTGATGACTGCCTCTGCCACGCTCAAGCGATTCAGGTTCAACAGCCGGACGATGGTATCGAGCTGTCCCAGTGCAATCGCGCGGTCTTCGTAGACAGACCTGAGAGCGGCATTGGAGGCATTGATGCCGACCAGGCCAAGCGCACCGATGGCCAACATGAAAAGACTCATCATACCCATGACAAAGAACAACTTGCCCCGGATATTCAGGTGCAGTAAGCCCGCCAGCAAACCGATGGGACCAGTACGGACGACTTGACCTTGGTGAATGCGCAACCCTCTGGCATTGCCTTCCTTGAATTTCGCATAGATTTTGGCGGCCGCCTCGATCTGCGCCCGGCTCGGTGCCGTGCGCACCGAGGTATAACCGGTGAGGATGCCATTTTCCCGTATCGGCGTGGCATTCGCGAGAACCCAGTAATGGTCACCACTCTTGCAGCGGTTTTTCACCACGCCGGTCCATGATTTGCCGGACTTCAAGGTTGCCCACAGATCGGCGAATGCCTCTACCGGCATGTCGGGATGGCGTACCAGATTGTGCGGCTGGTCTAGCAACTCTTCTTCAGAAAAACCACTGATTTCAATGAAATCCTGGTTGACGTAGGTGATATTGCCTTGGGTATCAGTTCGGGAAATCAATGACTGATCGTCGCGCATCGGACGCTCGATCCCCGTTACTGGAAAATTACTCCGCATGAAAACTGTCTCCTCTTTCTGTCTCAAGCCTGACACGATTGATTCAATCTGTCATGGCTTATCAATGCAATAAAAAAGCCGGCTGACAGGCTCTTATGCCTGTTCAGAATTTTTCAAAACAGAAATGTGCGACGCAATACCAGAGACAAACATGAAGCATGTCTCTTGCACAACGATGGCGGGGACAGGGCCAGATACTCAAGGCATCCGCAAGGACGGGGCGGACTGACAACAACACAGAGGTGCTGTCGGTTAGAAGCGGGGGTAAGGCTTCCAGCACTGGAATTAACTACCAGTAATGAAGATAATATTACAAAATAATTACTTTGGATTAAAAAATTTGCAGGCCGGAATAAATTGCAAGCGCAATCACATGCTCAACAAATTAAAATTTTTCGCCCCTGCGGTTCATGGCGGATTCGCGGTGCACCATGTTGAGCGTTTCACTGGCCTGGATCAGTTCGGCAGCGACATCGTGGATCTTGCGCTGCTGTGCCCTGGCATGACGGCGCAATAACTCGAACGCGTCGGCACGGCTCAGTCGTCGTTGCTCCATCAATAGCCCAATTGCCACATTGGTTTCGCGCCCGAGCTCAAGGGCTGTACTCAAGTCGGCTTCGGCGCGCTGCAAGCGCTGGATTTCCGCGGCTCGTGCAAGACCAGCTTCGATGGCCGGAATGATTTGCGGTGTATCGACGGGTTTCACCAGATAACCGAGTGCCCCCTGCTCGGCAGCCTGGCGCACGATATCGCTGTCGCCATAGGCAGACAGGAACAGAAAAGGAATCTGCAAGTCTTGTCTGAGGCGTTGGGCCAGCTCGATACCCGACATCTGCGGCATTCTCACATCCAGGAGGGCCAGGTCGGGCGTATGCGTCATCGCCAGTTGCAAGGCTTCCTTGCCCGAACTGGCCTGAAACACGACATAGCCAGCCTGCTGCAGTCCCTGTGACAGGGTCGCCAAAATCAGCCGGTCGTCGTCGACGATCAAAATGCTGCGACTGGAGCCATGATTCTTGTGGTTCATCTCAACACTTTCAGTACCCTTTTAACACGTCAAAAATATTAATCGATTTTTACACATTAAGACGATAGATATTTGGCATATCCAGCAACAACAACACTTCCACCTGATCGTTTGCCGATGAAAATGACAGCGACGCCCCTTCCGGGGGAAGGAGCAAGCGAACCAGATCGAGTCCGGTACCGATCCCCCTGCCGCTCGCAAAATCGAATCCCGGCGCAAGACACCCCTGGTTCCGGATAAGAATTCTGGCTTGCTGGGCACTTCGATCCCAGCTGACCGAGATGAGAATCGATGCATCGCCAGCACGCGCTTTTTCTTGGGTATGCTTGACGGCATTGACAATCAATTCATTGACGATCAGCGCAACCGGTACGGCTTCCTGTTCATTCACCCGTATCCGTTTCGGCACGTCCACCTGGATTTCAAAGCCAGGCCTGGGCTGGAGCAAGGTTCCCAGATTCCTGGCAATCCCTGGCACCATCTCGCACAGCACAACCTCGCTGGCAAATGACTTGCCTTGCAAGCCGTACACCAAGGCAATCGTCTGCACTTGCGCAATCGCCCTGTCGATGGCCAACGCAGCATTGCCATCTTCTCTTTTATGCTGACGCAACAAGCCAACCACACCCTGCATGCTGTTTTTGACACGGTGATGGACCTCAGCCACCAGCACATCGCGCTGGCGCGCCATATGGGCCAGCCTCGCCGCCTCGGTCTGCCGCGCCTCGGTAATGTCGGTCGATATGCCAATCATGCGCAGCGGGCGTTGACGATCGTCGCGATCGGTCACCATGCCACGTACCAGTATCCATTTGTAACTGCCGTCCTTGCAGCGCACACGATGCTCATTGACATACGCGCCATTGCCGTTTTCCAGATAGCGCTGCAGGGTCTGGGCGGCCCGCATGGCGTCATCGGGATGGATGCGGGATCGCCATTCATCCATGCTGGCGCCAATATCGCCGTCATCGTATCCCAGCAGGGACTTCCAGCCCGCCGAAAACAGGATCGTATTGGTTTTCAGATCCCACTCGCCGATGCCATCGCCGGTGCCTTCCAGCGCAAATTTCCAGCGCGCTTCGCTTTTTCTTAATGCGGCTTCCGCCAGCTTGCGCTCGGTAATATCGATGCAAACGCCGATCAGATAAAGGGGGGCTCCAAGCTCGTCAAAAACCGGCTTTTTATAACTCAATAATTGGCGCGATTCCTGGCCGGATAGGTAGGTACCTGACAGCTCCGAAGCGGCCATCTCGCGCGCAGCAAAAATAGCTTGGTCATCAAGCAATCGCCTGGCGACCTCGTCCTTCGGCCAATAGCGGTCGCCATGAGTACCGACCAGATCGTGCACGGAAACGCCTATCTGCGACGCGAAGGCCTTATTTACCATCAGGTATCGCCCGTCGGCGGCCTTGATAAAGAAAGGCACAGGCAATTCGTCCAGAATGGCTTCGGCGCGTTGCCGAAGGATTTCTCGCCCAGTCAATGGTTTGGGATGGCGGCGCACCCTCCATCGTCTTGCGCCCCCCCAAAAAACCATCAAAACGGCCCCAACCACTCCTCCCAGCAGAAATTCGATGCTCAGCATTTGTATTAATTTTTTTAATTTTATTAAAACAGCAATCACATCTGATCACGGAGTTCGCCTCCAGCAAGCCGCAGGCGACGAAAACCAGACTGCCCGCTTACTTGAACACCACGGTCTTGTGACCGTTGAGCAAAATGCGGTGTTCGACGAACCACTTCACCGCACGCGCCAGCACCACGCATTCGATATCGCGGCCGATGGCCGTCAGGGTCTCGGGGTCCATGGCATGATCGACCCGCTCGACGCCCTGCTCGATGATCGGCCCCTCGTCGAGGTCGCCGGTGACAAAATGCGCCGTCGCGCCGATCAGCTTGACGCCGCGGTCATGCGCCTGATAATAGGGCTTGGCGCCCTTGAAGCTGGGCAGGAAGGAATGATGGATGTTGATCGCCCGCCCCTTCAAGGCTTCGCACATTTCGGGCGAAAGGATTTGCATGTAACGCGCCAGCACCACCAGGTCGATGTCATTGGCCTTGATAATTTCCAGCATCCTTTCTTCCTGCGCGCGCTTGGACTCGGGCGAGGCGCCGGCCGCCAGCGGCAAGTGGTGGAAGGGGATGTTGTAGCTGGCCGCCAGCTGGTAGAAATCGGTGTGATTGGAGACGATGGCAGGGATTTCCACCGGCAGCAAACCGCTCTTGTAGCGGAAAAGCAAATCATTCAGGCAATGGCCGATCTTGGAGACCATCAGCATCACGCGCGGTTTCTTTTTCGCGTCGTTCAATTGCCAGTTCATCCCCATGTCCTGCGCCAGCACGGCAAAACGGGCTCGCAGGCTGGCGTGCGACTGCGCCGGGTCTTCCGCCGAAAAATGCACCCGCATGAAAAACAGCTGTGACTGTGCATCGCCGAACTGGGCAGAGTCGATGATGTTGCAGCCATGTTCGACGAGGAAACCGGAGACGCGATGCACGATGCCGCGCTGGTCGAGACAGGACAGGGTAAGAATGTATTCCGGATGCATCGTGGTCATGGGAAGATCAGCTCTGTTGTGCCGTTGTTGCGTAATCTTGTTATTGTCGCACGGCTGGCAGAAATTTCTGTACTTGCGCGCAAGATTCCGCCGGCAAGCGCCCAGAAAAAATGGCCAGCCCCTTGCGGGATACTGGCCATGCGAAAGAACCGGGAGCAGGCTGGTGCCGCCCCGGCATATCAGCCGGAAGCGATCAGCTGGCCTTGGCCACCGACAGGTTGCGGGACGCGGCAGCAGCAGTGCCGACCTGGACGTCGCCGGCCAGCTGGCCGCCCTCTTCGATCACCACTTTGCCGTAGCGAATCTTGCCAGTCACCTTGCCGGTGGCGTAAATGACCAGCTTCTGGCGCACGGTCAATTCACCATCGAATTCGCCGTGAATTTCGGCGATATCGATTTCTGCCGAACCCTTGAAGGCGCCACATTCGGCGATCTGGATCACGCGCGAATCCATGGTCGCCTCGACCCGGCCCTCGACCACCAGCGTGTCGCAATCGGTGATTTCCACGCCCTTGAGCTTGATGTTCGGTCCGACAATCAGTTTGCTGCCGACTTCATTGGTGCTGGCCGTATTGGCAGCGGCCTTGGCAGCGCTGCTGTCGAGCGAAGCAGGCATACTGGCGGCAGGCGTACCGCTCCTGAGCGTGCTGGAAGAAGACAGGCTGCTGGCGAACGGTTGCGCCGGACTTGTGCTGGCAGTCGTGGTCGTGTTGGACGAAGTGGTGGAATCGCGTTTGCCGAAAAGCGTTTCTGAGCGAAGCATGCTATCTCCTGAAAATAGGATAAATCAATGTCTGGATTAAAAATTCATTCGCGCCAACCCCAGGCCGGAACCTGATGCTAATTGGAAATATTGCAGGCACTCGCATTGGTCATTGGCAATATCAGAAAGTTCCGAAATTGTTACAAATTCGAAAAATTTTTCGCAACAAAAGAAAATGCATGTCAACAGACGAAAAAAAACGCTGCTCGAAGGCAGCGTTTTTTTGACGACGGGTGATTTAGTTGCGAACCACGCGTTTGTATTCGTTGGTACGGGTATCAATTTCGATCACGTCGTCCGTTGCCACGAACAGCGGCACCTGGACGGTGTGGCGATGCGCATCGAGGGCGTTTTCAATCTGCGCTTCCTTCAAGACGTTGCCGGAAGTATTGCCCTTGACTGCAGGCTCGGAATAAACCACCTGACGAGCGATCGTGATTGGCAATTCAACGGAAATCGCCTTGCCTTCATAAAAAACGGCTTCGCATTCCATGCCGTCTTTCAGGTAATGCAGCGCATCACCCAGGTTTTCTTCTTCGATTTCGTACTGGTTGTATTCCGTGTCCATGAACACGAACAAAGGGTCAGCGAAATACGAATAAGTCACCGGCTTCTTGTCGAGGACGACGACATCGAATTTATCGTCGCCGCGGAAAACGTTTTCCAGAGGGCTGTTCGTCAGAAGATTTTTCATCTTCCATTTGTAGGTAAAGCCCGTGCGGCTCGAACCGTTGACGTCGGAACGCAGAACGATAAAAGGCTTGCTGTCAACCATGATGATGTTGCCAACGCGGATTTCTTTTGCAGGTTTCATAGAGAATGTACGTAAAAAATAGGTTGCATGAAAATTATCTGCCGCCTCATGGCCAACAACGCCGACAGCGCACGTTTAATCAATAAACGCCATAGATCAACCGCATATTATACGTTGTTTTGCGCAGCCGCTGACTGCAGCGAACGGGCAAACCTCAGCAAATTGGATGCGAGATCGCCGTTTGCCAGAATTTGCCGCTGCCAATCGGCAGACCTGGATGCAATTTTTGGCAAGTCCGCCTGAAACGGCAGCCAAAGCGCAGACAAGTCGGCTTGCTCTTGCATGCCCTCAGGCCGGACATCATTCCAGCGTAAAGAGAGGGCAATCAGATTTTCCATGCCGGCGGCATAACGCTGCAAAAACGCCCGCAGCTTCTTGTGATGCAGGTTTTCATCCTGGGGGTAAATATGCCAGATGAATGGCTTGCCAGCCCATTGCGCACGCACAAAAGAATCCTCGCCGCGCACGAAATTGAGGTCGCACGCCCATAAGAGCTTGTCGTAATCGGGCTGCGCCACAAAGGGCAAGACGCGCACGGTCAGCGCACCGCGGGTTCGCGCCGCGCCGACTTTGGCTTGCGCTCCAAGAAATGCCTGGATCGCCTCGGTCGCAACCCCTTCAGGCACCAGGCAAGTAATGGCTGTATTACCGCGCTGCCATGCATCGAACAATGCCGCGACCGGCGCGTGCGGATAGCAAAACAGGGACACCTTCAACGATGCCATTTCTGCCGGCGTCACGCCGAACTGCGCAAGAAACGCCGCCACGGCCGCCGGATCCGATTGAAATTGCCGACGCTGTTCTTCCAATGCGGATTCGTGCAGCAAGCCGCCCGTTTTATCCGTAAAACCAGGGAAGAAAAAATATTTCGTCAACGGCAGGCGCGGGTGCGGCGAAGGCAAGGCGTGGCAACCTTCCACCCATTCTTCGGCGCTCAAGCCTTCCAGGTTGAACCACACCGGGCGCGGATGGCACGCTGCCATTGCGGCAATGTAGCCTGGCGGGATATCGCAGGCGAAAAATTCGATGACGATATCGGCGACATCACCCGGCGAAAATACGCCCTCCTGATTGCGCCAGTGGCGCACCGTCACCCCGGCAAGCTGCTGCACTTCGGCGTTGAGCGCAACGTCCGGACACATCCGCTGAAAGCTCTGCAGATCGTCGACCCACAAGGTGACGGCGATGCCATGCTCCTGTTGCAGTTGCCTTGCCAGGCGCCAGCAGATGCCGATGTCGCCATAGTTGTCGACGACTTTGCAAAAGATGGCCAGGGAGGTTGCTTGCTTATTCATGCCGAGAGCTTAAATGAAAAAACGCCACGCATAAGCGTGGCGTTTTTATTTGGCGTCCCCAGGGGGATTCGAACCCCCGTACTCACCGTGAAAGGGTGATGTCCTAGGCCTCTAGACGATGGGGACAGTAACCTGTCCAATGTTGCTATTCTACACTATCTTGTTGGTGGAGGTAAGCGGGATCGAACCGCTGACCTCTTGCATGCCATGCAAGCGCTCTCCCAGCTGAGCTATACCCCCCCAGTGCAGAAGCGAAATTATAGCAAAGCTTGTTCGCTTCTGTAAATCAGCTTTTTGAAAATTTCTTAATGAAGTTTCGCCAGCCGCGCCAATACCGTCTCGCGGCCAAACAATTCAACCACGGCGTCGATCGACGGCGTCTGCAATTGCCCCGTGAGCAGCAGGCGCAAGGGCATTGCCAGCTGCGGCATCTTCAGCTGGTGCGCTGCCAGCACTTCCTTCAGCATGGCCGACAAGGCTGCCCTGCTCCATGCCACGGTCTTGCACTGTTCGGCATACTGCGCCAGCGCCGGCCTGACGGCATCGGTCGCGTGTTGCGCCAGCAGAGCCGCATCGGGATGCGGCTGGCGATAGAACAGCATGGCGGCATCGGCCAGTTCATTCAATGTATTGGTGCGGTCCTTCATGAGGCCGATCACGGATGCCAGCGGCGGCGCGCCATCGAACTGCGCCTCTTCGCGCTCCATCACCGGGCGCACCAGGCCGGCCAGGCGCTCGTTATCGGCCAGCTTGATGTAATGGTTGTTCAGCCAGGCCAGCTTTTCCGGGTTGAACTGCGCCGGCGACTTCGACAGGTGGTCGAGATCAAACCACGAGCACAATTGCTCCATCGAGAAAATCTCGTCATCGCCATGGCTCCAGCCCAGGCGCGCCAGGTAGTTCAACATGGCCTCGGGCAGGAAGCCCTGCGCCGGGTACTCCATCACGCTGACGGCGCCATGGCGCTTGGACAGTTTCTCGCCGTCGGCGCCGAGGATCATCGGCACATGGCCGTACAGCGGCAGCGGCGCGCCCAGCGCCTGCAGGATATTGATCTGGCGCGGGGTATTGTTGACGTGGTCGTCGCCGCGAATCACGTGGGTGATTTTCATGTCCCAGTCGTCGATCGCCACGCAGAAGTTATAGGTCGGCGTGCCATCCGGGCGCGCAATCACCAGGTCGTCGAGCTCGCGGTTGGAAATCGTGATCTCGCCCTTCACCACATCGGTCCAGGTGACGTCGCCATCGAGCGGATTGCGGAAGCGCACCACCGGCTTGCGCCCTTCCGGCACTGCCGGCAAGGTCTTGCCCGGCTCAGGGCGCCAGGTGCCATCGTAGCGCGGCTTCTCGCCGGCGGCGCGCAGGCGCTCGCGCATCGCCTCGACTTCTTCCGGCGACGAATAGCAGTAATACGCAGTGCCGGCCTGCAGCATCTGCGCAACCACTTCACGGTAGCGATCCATGCGCTGCATCTGGTAGAACGGGCCTTCGTCATGCGCAAGGCCGAGCCACTGCATGCCGTCCAGGATCGCCTGCACTGCTTCCGGGGTCGAGCGCTCGAGATCGGTGTCCTCGATGCGCAGGATGAAGGTGCCGCCGAAATGGCGGGCATAGGCCCACGAAAACAATGCGGTGCGGGCGCCGCCGAGATGGAGGTAGCCGGTCGGGCTGGGGGCGAATCGGGTGCGGACGGTCATGATGAAAGTGGCAAAGGAAACTCGGTTTCGGTGAAGGCTAACTTGCGCAGCAAGTTAAGCAGCTATGCTGCGGCCGAAGCAAAAACGGCCTTGGGTCACCAAAGCCGCTGGAATCGGATTAAAGGCATATTTTACCCCGTTGCGCGGGGCGAGGAAACTGGCGTCCCCCACTCACCTTCAAGCGCACGGGCGCTGCAGGTCTGCGCAATTGCGACAGGCTGCGGCGAATCCGGCAACTGAGTTCATTCACGCCTGTCGATGCATCTCATGCATCGACAGGCGCAAAGCGCTGCACGCGCTTGCCATCGACTTCGATCATCTCGAAAAAAACAGCCTTGTCGCGCACCCATACCGTGCCATTGTGCGCCCGGTACACGATCACCGGCACCAGGTCCGCTTCCTGTGTCGCCTCGCACACCAGTTCATAAATGCCGCCCTTGTAATGCCGGTAACGCACTGCAGTATTGCTGTCCATGATTTGCTGATATCCTGAAATAATGCATGTCACTGTGATTATTCAGGTAATTGTAGTCGACGTCTCAGGGGATTCGATATCGACGAGCGGATAAGCATCCGCCACATAGGCAGGCCCCTTCATCACCAGCACGACGCAGGCGCCGATGGCGACGGTGAATGCCGCAATCCAGAGCAAGATCAACAGGCTGATGACATGGATATCCACGGTGGTGACCAGCGTTGCCGTATTCTGTTCAGGCTTGTACATCAGCAGCACGCGCACCGCCAGCGAAGGCAGCACCAGCAATGCACTCCCGCCCAGCAATACACGCGGCAGCCAGCGCAGTATCACCCGCTCCTTGCCGGGCGGGGTCCGGCTATAGCCGGGCAGTTTGTTGAAGAGGTTAGGCATCATGTCCTCCATCAAGACTTGCCTGCCGCCGGCATACCTGACCTTGCGGCGACAGGGCATGATTTCATGTGATCAAATCGACGAAGCAAAGTTCGATAACCGGTATGCTATAAACTAGCAATTATTCTGATGATTAATTGCATGTCACACATTATGGTTCCCACTCCGAATCACACTTGCCCGCTGTGCGGCGGCCCCAATGCCTGTGTTCCGGCGCATTGCGGCAGCTTCGATGCGCCTTGCTGGTGTACAAACGCATCCTTTCCGGCTGATCTGCTTGCGCGCGTCCCTGAAGCCAAGCGTGGCGTATCCTGCATATGCGCCTCCTGCGCAAAAGCCGCAGCAGCGTCCACGCCCCCTTCCCCCGCCTGCTAGCCGCGGCAGGGTGCCAATCCCCCACGGCTTAAGATAATGCCCTCCACACAGACAGGAACTCTGTCGTGCTGACCATCCTGAGTGTTACCGGTCCCATTTTCATCCTGATTGCGCTCGGCTTCGGCGCTGTGCATCAAGGCGTGCTCGACCGCAGCGACATGAAGGGACTGGGCGGCTTCGTCATCAATTTCGCCTTGCCGCCCTTGTTGTTCAACGCGATGGCGCAACGCTCACTGGCCGAGGCGATGAATTTCCGGCTGCTGCTTGCCTATGCCCTGGGCTCACTGGGTGTCGTCGCTGCGGGCCTGATGATCGTTTGCATTGTGCAGAAGCGCAGCTTGCGCTCCGGCGCCATCGTCACCATGGGCATGGCGCTATCGAACAGCGCCTTCATTGGTTTTCCGGTCGCGCAGCAACTGCTGGGCAAGGAAGCCAGCGCCATGCTCGCCCTCTACGCCGCCGTGGAAAACATGCTCATGCTGCCGCTCCTGCTCACGCTGGCCGAGATTGGCGAAAAGGACGGCGGCCACTGGACCCAGGTGATGCGCGGGATCCTCAAGCGCCTGCTGAAAAACCCGATGATCCTCGCCATCATATTGGGCGTCGGATTCTCGGCAAGCCGGCTCAGCCTGCCGCTGCCGATTGCGCGCGCATTTGACATGCTGTCCGGCGCGTCGGCCCCGGTTGCGCTGTTCTGCATCGGCGGAACACTGGCCGGCCTGAGCCTGAAAGGGATGGCAGGCGACATCGGCACGGTGGTTATCGGAAAACTGATCCTGCATCCGCTGGCAGTACTGGCTGCATTCTTCTTTCTGCCCTTTGACAACCCGACGCTCAAGACCGCCGCCATCATCAATGCCGGCATGCCGATGCTGAGCATTTACCCGCTGCTCGGTCAGAAATATGGCCAGGAAGGCATCTGCGCTGCCGCATTGGTGGTCGCTACGATAATGTCGTTTTTCAGCATCAGCGCATGGCTATGGCTGACCGGAGCAGGCTAGCAGCGGCACGACATGAGAATCATGTGTAAAAATGATCATGCCACCTTCAGTGGCGCGTACATCCCATACCACCTATAAAATTTGCCTCCCATGAATTTCAACGAATTTGCAGATGATCCAGAAGACACACTGTTCACGCCCGCGGAACGCGCGGCGGCCGCATCGCGCAGCACCTGGGTGAGCGTTGCCGTCAACCTGGTACTGACGTGCATACAGATCGTTGTGGGTGTCGTCGCCAAGTCGCAAGGCCTGGTTGCCGACGGCATCCATTCGCTGTCTGACCTGATAGCTGACTTCGTCGTGCTATTTGCCAGCCACCACGGCAAGAAAGACGCCGATGAAGATCATCCGTATGGCCATCAGCGATTTGAAACGGCCGCTTCGCTGGTGCTCGGCATCCTGCTGCTGGTGGTCGGCGTCGGCATGCTGTGGTCCGCCTTTCTCAAGCTGGAATCGCCAGGCACAGTGCAAAAAGTGGATACGCTCGCGCTGTGGGTGGTAGGGGCCGCGCTCGTTGCCAAGGAAACCCTGTTTCGCTACATGCTGGCAGTGGCCAAGCGCGTCAAATCGGGCATGCTGGTAGCCAATGCCTGGCATGCCCGATCGGATGCGGCATCGTCGCTGGTGGTAGGCATCGGCATTATCGGCAACCTCGCGGGTTATCCGATCCTCGACCCGATCGCTGCGCTGATTGTCGGCTTCATGGTTGCCAAGATGGGCTGTGAATTCGGCTGGGATGCCCTGCACGACTTGATGGATCGCTCGGTGGACGAACTTGAGGTTGAGGCCATCCGCCGCACCCTGATGGAAACGCCGGGCGTCAGCGACGTGCACGACGTGCGCACACGCAAGATGGGCGACATGATCGTGGTCGATGCGCACATTGAAGTCGACGCCATGCTGACGGTCGAGGCCGGCCACGATATCGCTGTAGAGGCAAGGCAACGCGTGCTGCAGCGTCACCGCGTGCTCAACCTGATGACGCACGTGGACCCGTGGCGCCGCCCGGATCTGGACCATGCGCCCATCACCATCGCGCCATTACCCTAGAATCTGGCCATGGCTCCGGCAATCATCGACTTCGCACCACGCCTCGGACCAGTCGCTGAACAGCGCAATTGCGGAAAACAATGAATTCAGATCAGGAAACCGACATTCGCAACCGCTACCGCGCCCTGCGCGCTCACGTCACGCCAGGTGACGCCATAACCGTGCTGCACATCGGCCCCGGGCACACCGCGGTGGCGACTGGACGCGACATGGAAGCAGCAGACGCGCTGGTGCTCAACATCGGCGCAGAGAAAACGGCACGGGAGTTTTTCCGGCGCAGTCCGCCCACGCCGCTGGAAATGGAAAACGCCATCGCCACTGTCGAAGACGAAGTGACCCGCGTGCTGCCGTTACAGGAGACTAGCGCCACCCTGTGGTGCACGGATGCCGTGGTGCGCCGGATCGCTGTGCTGGCCGGCGTCACGCCAGGCGCGCGTATGTCGCTGTCGCTCGAGGCGATGGAGCAGACGTTCGAGCGCCTGGCGGCGGTGGCCGAGGGCCGCCGCATCATGGATGAGAGCCTGCCGGACAGCACCGGGTTTGCGGCCGCGTTATTGATACTGCGCGAATTCATGCATCATCTGCGGTTTGCTGCCATCACGGTCACGGACTGACGCGACTGATCGCGCCTTGCATTCGTCCGCTCCGGCAATAAAAAGCCCCTTGCGGAGTTTTTTATTCGACAAATGAAAAAAGTCCCTTGCGGGACTTTTTTCGGTGTTACTGGAGGAGGCGGAGGGATTCGAACCCTCGATACGGGTTTAAGCCCATATGCTTCCTTAGCAGGGAAGTGCCTTCGACCACTCGGCCACGCCTCCAAACAAGAAACGGTCAGAAAAATCCGTTTCTGTTAAGCCACGCATAATAACTTCTCATGCGCGTCTGGTCAATACAACTCTGCAGCGAATCAGGCCGCTTTTTCCAGGTCGAAGGTCTTGTGCAGGGCGCGCACGGCCAATTCCATGTATTTCTCATCGATCAACACGGAAATCTTGATTTCAGAGGTCGAGATCATCTTGATGTTGATGCCCTCTTCCGACAAGGTACGGAACATCTGCGAAGCGATGCCGACATGGCTGCGCATGCCCACGCCGACCACCGACACTTTGGACACCTTGGTGTCGCCAACGATGCTGGTTGCGCCGATATGGGCCTTGACGCTCTTTTCCAGGATATCCATGGACTTGGCATAATCGCCGCGCGGCACGGTGAATGTGAAGTCGGTCTTGCCTTCCACCGACTGGTTCTGGATGATCATGTCGACTTCGATGTTGGCATCGGCGACCGGGCCCAGGATCTGGTAGGCGATGCCCGGCTTGTCCGGCACACCCAGCACGGTAATCTTGGCTTCGTCGCGGCTGCAAGCGATGCCGGTAATTGTTGCTTGTTCCATTTCTGTATCTTCCTCAAACGAAATCAGGGTACCGGATTTGGCTTCTTCTTCCAGCGGCATCATCGGATCGGTCAGCGACGACAGCACACGTGTAGGCATGCGATAGTTGCCGGCGAATTCCACCGAACGGATCTGCAAGACTTTCGAGCCGAGCGAGGCCATTTCCAGCATTTCCTCGAAGGTCACCGTCTTCAGGCGACGCGCTTCGGACACGATGCGTGGATCGGTGGTGTAGACGCCATCGACGTCGGTATAGATCAGGCATTCCTGCGCCTTCAGCGCCGCAGCCACGGCCACCGCCGAGGTGTCGGAACCGCCACGCCCCAGGGTCGTGATATTGCCGCCCTCATCGACACCCTGGAAACCGGTGATGATGACGATCTTGCCGGCATCCAGGTCTTTCCTGACGCGGGCGTCATCAATCGACTGGATGCGCGCCTTGGTAAAGGCGGAATCGGTCTTGATCGGCACTTGCCATCCGGCGTAGGACACTGCTTGCTTGCCGAGCGCCTGCAGCGCCATCGCCAGCAAGGCCACCGACACCTGCTCGCCAGTCGAAGCCAGCATATCGAGCTCGCGCGGATCGGGTTGCGGCATGATTTCCCTGGCCATGCCGAGCAGGCGATTGGTCTCGCCCGACATCGCGGAAGGCACGACCACGATCTGATTACCGGCGTCGTGCCATTTGGCGACGCGCCTGGCGACATTGCGGATGCGCTCGGTCGAGCCCATCGACGTGCCGCCGTATTTGTGAACTATGAGTGCCATAAAAAAAGGTGAAAAACAGATAAAAATCAACCTTTTAGTTTACCTGTTGCAGCCCTTGAAGACAAGGGAAAATGACAGTGAAATGACATCAGGGAAATACCCTGTGCTCCCAGCGCAGGCGAATATATGCGCCCTGTCCCGCAGCCATGCGATGACTGTCCATGCCGATGCCGGCCGCATACAACACCTCTTGTGCGGCCGTCACCAGCGGCAGGAAGGGGCGCTCCCAGGGCGGCACGCCCAGCGCCTGGAAATGCTGCTTCAGGCTGCGCGTGGGCCGGTTGGCGGCCAGCTTGACGACATCCCCCCCCTGGCGATAGCGGATCAGCAGGGTCTGCTGACGCAGCCAGGCGGCATCGAGCCCCTCCTCTGCCGGCTCGAAGTGCACCCGGCCCTGATAGGCCGGAAAATCCAGACAGGCTTCACCCTGCCAGCCAAAAGACTGCGGCGCCACACAGGCCGCATCCGCATCCCGTTTGGGTGTCAGGTACACACGATTGCGATGACGCCGGATGGCGCAATCGGGATGCGATACACACAGTTGCGCATCGGCTTTTGCGTCCAGCAGTTGCGCGCGCATTTCAGCCAGCCAGGAAGTCGATGGCATGCGCACGCCATGCACGCCCAGCCAGTGGCGCAGGAGATTGTCAAGACGTTCGCTGCTCAGGGCGCGCAGGCAATCCAGATCGAGGCAGGCGCCATCGGCGCAGGTGGCCAGATCATCCTGCGCCAGTTGCAGCAACAGCCGCTGCGCCGCCTGCATGTGGCCAGCGCTGCGCGCCAGGCGTTCCTGGAACCCCGGGAAACTTGCCCCCAATTGCTGCATCACGCCATGCCGCAGGGCATTGCGGGCATAGCGCGCGTCGGCGTTGGATTCATCTTCCACATGAACGACGCCGGCACGCCCGGCCCAGGCTTCCAGCTCGGCGCGGCTGACATCCAGCAGCGGCCGCGCCATCAGCAGAGTCGCATCGCCCAGTAACGTGGGGGCGGCATTGACGGCATCCATGCCGGACAGGCCAGCCACGCCGGAGCCGCGCAAGAGCTGCAGCAAGACCGTCTCGGCCTGGTCGTCCAGGTGATGCGCCGTCAGCAGCAGCACCACGCCATGCTGGCGGCAGAGATCGCCCAGTGCAGCATAGCGGAGGACGCGCGCGGCTTCCTCGACGCCGCTGCGCTCGCCCGCATCGAGCCGCACCCGGCGCGCCACGAAGGTGACGCCCAGCCGTCCTGCCTCGCGCTCGCAGTGCGCCAGCCAGGCATCGGCATTGGCGCTGATGCCATGGTGAATATGGAAAGCGAACAAAGGAATGCCGCGCGCGGCCGCGTCCTGCTGCGCCAGGCGCAGCAGGACCGAAGAATCCAGCCCGCCGCTATACGCCACCGCAATGGCAGCGGGCGCAGCCGGCGTGTCCGGTGCGCCAGAGCAAAAGGAAACGCGCGCCAGAATCGCTTCCAGCGCGCGTTGGTATCGGTCGCTTAAAGCGAGCAGCTGCGCAGACTGTTGGTGCACGCCTTATTCCTGCGGCGTGATTTCCTTGAATTTGCCGTAGCTCAAAAGCTTTTCATGACGCGCGGTCAGCAAATCCTTCGGCTTCATGCCCTGGAACTGGCGCAGCGTATCGGCCAGCGCACGCTTGAGCATCGCCGCCATCCCCTTGGGATCACGGTGGGCGCCGCCCAGCGGCTCGGTGACGATCTTGTCGATCAAGCCCATCGCCTTCAGGCGGTGCGCGGTCAGGCCCAGGTTGTCGGCCGCTTCGCTGGCGCGCTCCGAAGTCTTCCACAGGATCGAGGCGCAACCTTCCGGCGAAATCACCGAATAAGTCGAGTATTGCAGCATCAGCACGGAGTCACCCACGGCGATCGCCAGCGCACCGCCGGAACCGCCTTCGCCGATGATGGTGGCGATCAGCGGCACCTTCAGTTCGGCCATCACGTAGATGTTGTGGCCGAGCGCTTCGGACTGACCGCGCTCTTCGGCGTCGATGCCGGGAAACGCGCCCGGCGTATCGACAAAGGTAAAGATCGGCAGGTTGAATTTTTCCGCCAGCTTCATCAGGCGCATCGCCTTGCGATAGCCTTCGGGACGCGGCATGCCGAAATTGCGCATGGCGCGTTCCTTGGTGTCGCGCCCCTTCTGGTGGCCGATCACCATGCAGGCCTGGCCATTGAAGCGCGCCAGGCCGCCAACGATGGAGAGGTCGTCGGCGAAGCTGCGGTCGCCGTGCAGTTCATGGAAGTCGGTGAAAATCTCGTTGACGTAATCCATGGTGTAAGGACGCTGCGGATGACGGGCGATCTGCGAGACTTGCCAGGGCGTCAGCTTGGCGTAGATATCCTTGGTCAGCTGCTGGCTTTTCTTGGACAGGCGCTCGATCTCTTCCGAGATGTCGACAGCGGAATCGTCCTGCACGAAGCGCAGCTCCTCGATCTTGGAATCCAGTTCCGCGATCGGCTGCTCGAAATTAAGGAATGTGGTTTTGCTCATCGTGTTCCCTTCTATTCAACACGGGGTGGATGCATCCCGGATCAGTATTCCACCGGCACCGGCGCCAGACTGCGCCACAGATACCAGGTTGCCACTGTGCACCAGGGCGCCCAGTTGGCGGCCACTTCACGCGCATCGCTGCGCGAAACTGGTTCTCCAGAGAAATAATTAACGCTAATACCTTTGAGCAACCCAAGGTCATCCAAAGGTAAAATATTCGGTCGAAGCAGATTAAATATCAAAAACATCTCCGCTGTCCAGCGTCCAATGCCGCGAATTTGCACCAGTTCGGCAATAACGGCCTCGTCTTCCATCTCGGCCCACTGCCCGGCATGCACCTTTTTCTCCTTGAAATGGCGCGCCAGATCGAGGATATATTCGGTTTTTCGCTTGGGAATGCCGCAGCTTGCCAGCCCCTCGCCGGCCTTCAGGACCTGGGCCGGCGTGCACTTCGGGCACATCTCGGAAAAGCGCTCCCAGATCGTATCGGCCGCCTTGACCGAGATTTGCTGGCCGATCACCGAACGTGCCAGGGTCGTGAAAGGTTCGCCGCGGCCGACTAGGTGCAGGTCGCCAAACTGCGGAATCAGCCTGCGCATGATGCGGTCGCGCTTCATCAGCTCGGCCTTGGCATCTTCCCAATATTCCGGGACGAATACGCGGGAATCGCCAGCGCTCTGTTTTGCCATGCTGCTCAAACCCTCCGCCATTCGGTGAGTCCGCCCGGCTTGTCTTCGAGGACGATGCCCTCGGCAAGCAAGGCGTTGCGCAGCCGGTCGGCTTCGACGAAGTCTTTCGCTTTCTTGGCGGCCGCGCGGGCGGCTATCCGTTGCTCTATGCTCGCCACGATTGCCACTTCGGTAGCGGCGTCGCCAGTGGAAGCACCGTGCAGGAATTGCTGCGGATCGCGCTCCAGCAAGCCGATGACGCCAGCCAGCGCCTTCAATTGCCGCGCCAGCGTCGCCGATTTCGTCCGGTTGACTTCATTGGCCAGTTCGAACAGCACAGAAATCGCCAGCGGCGTATTGAAGTCGTCGTTCAGCGCTTCGGCGAATCGCAGCGCGTGCGCTTCGCCGCGATCCAGCGACGCGCCGTCCGCCGCCACTTCCTTCAATGCCGTATATAGCCGGGTCAGCGCGCCCTTGGCATCGTCAAGGTGGGCATCCGAATAATTCAACGGGCTGCGGTAGTGCGCGCGCAGGATGAAAAAGCGCACGACTTCGGCATCGTATTTTTGCAGGACCTCGCGGATGCTGAAAAAATTGCCAAGCGACTTGGACATTTTTTCATTGTCCACGCGCACAAAACCATTGTGCATCCAGTAATTGACGAAATGCCCGCCATGCGCGCCTTCGGACTGGGCGATTTCATTTTCATGGTGCGGGAATTGCAAATCGGCGCCGCCGCCATGGATGTCAAACTGTTCGCCCAACAGGTCGCACGACATTGCCGAACATTCGATATGCCAGCCGGGACGGCCGCTGCCCCAGGGCGAGGACCACTTTACCTCGTCCGGCTCGCTTTCCTTGGATGCCTTCCACAGCACGAAATCGAGCGGATCGCGCTTGCCTGTGCTGACATCCACACGCTCGCCGGCGCGCAGATCATCCAGCGACTTGCCGGACAATTTGCCGTAACCGGGGAAGTCGCGCACCGAATAGTTGACGTCGCCATCGGATGCCCTGTAGGCCAGGCCTTTTTGCTCAAGCTGGCCGATCAGTCCCAGCATCTGCGGCACATAATCGGTTGCGCGCGGCTCATGGTCGGGCTTTTGCACGCCCAGTGCCGCCGCATCCTCGTCCATGGCGGCGATGAAGCGCGTCGTCAGTTGCGAAATCGTTTCATTATTCTCGACCGCGCGCTTGATGATCTTGTCATCGATATCGGTGATGTTGCGCACATAGGTAACGTCAAAGTCTGACGCCCGCAGCCAGCGCTGCACCATGTCGAACACCACCATCACGCGGGCATGGCCGAGGTGGCAATAGTCGTAGACGGTCATGCCGCATACGTACATGCGCACCTTGCCCGGCTCGATCGGTGTAAAAGCCTGCTTGTCACGCGCAAGCGTGTTGTATATCTTCAGTGCAGTCATTGGGGTATTTTGTGTGGCCGGAAAAACAGGCTGCCACTAGAATAAAGCGTATTTTGTTAAAATGTCTGGTTTCGCGGCAGTATAACATTGATGAAAAAGGATAGACCCATGCAAGCATCCCGTCGCCGTCTGCTGAAATTTGTTTCCGGCATCCTGCTGGCCTCTTCCGCCCTGCTCGCGCACGCGACTGACAAGACCGCGCCGGTCAGCCAGGCCGGCAATCCGCACGTCGCCCTGAAAACCAGCATGGGCGAAATCGTACTGGAATTGAATGCCGACAAGGCGCCGAAATCGGTTGCCAACTTCCTGGAATACGTCAAAAGCGGCCACTACTCTGGCACCATATTCCATCGGGTCATCGAGAACTTCATGATCCAGGGCGGCGGCTTCGACACGAACATGGCGCAAAAGCCGACCCGCGCGCCGGTCGAGAATGAAGCGAAGAACGGCTTGAAGAATGAAGCCTACAGCGTCGCCATGGCGCGCACCCCTGCACCGCACTCGGCTTCGGCGCAATTCTTCATCAATACCAAAGATAACGATTTCCTCAACTATCCTGGCCAGGATGGCTGGGGTTATGCCGTATTCGGCAAAGTCATCAAGGGCAAGGAAGTGGTCGACAAGATCCGCGCCGTACCGACAGGCAACAAGGGCGGCCACCAGAACGTGCCGACCACGCCGGTAGTGATCGAATCTGCCGCGATCGTCAAGTAATCCAGAATAAGTTCTCTGCGAAATTTTTCAAATAACCTTACCAAACAACCTCACTACCAGGACCATCATGGCTGTCATACTCACCACCAACCACGGCAAGATCACACTCGAACTCGACGCCGAAAAAGCCCCGAAGACCGTTGAAAATTTCCTGTCCTATGTGCGCGAAGGCCACTATGACGGCACCATCTTCCATCGCGTCATCGACGGCTTCATGATCCAGGGCGGCGGCTTCGAGCCGGGCATGAAACAGAAGGCCACCAAAGAGCCGATCGAAAATGAAGCCAAGAACGGCTTGAAGAACGATATCTACACCGTTGCCATGGCGCGCACCTCGGCGCCGCATTCGGCTTCCGCGCAATTCTTCATCAACGTCGGCAACAACAGCTTCCTCGACTATCCAGGCCAGGATGGCTGGGGCTACTGCGTGTTCGGCAAGGTCACCGAAGGCACCGACGTCGTCGACAAGATCAAGTCGGTCAAGACCAGCCGTGGCGGCATGCACGCCGATGTGCCGGTCGAAAATGTCGTGATCGAAAAAGCCGAGATCGTCTGATCAAGCGTCCATGACAGCTTCGCACCAGGCAAGCACAGCGCAACCGGAAACGGTTGCGCTTTTTGTTTCCGACGTCCATTTGCACGAATCGGCGCCAAAGACTACCGCGGCCTTCCTCGACTTCCTGCGAATCCACGCCCGCCATGCCAGCCAGCTTTACCTGCTGGGCGACCTGTTTGAGTACTGGGCCGGCGACGATGATATCGACAGCCCCCATACCCGCCAGATCATCGACGCGCTGCGGCGCCTGAGCGACGCCGGGGTGGCGTTGTTCTGGATTGCCGGCAACCGCGATTTCCTCGTCGGCCCAAGCTTTGCCCAAGCCACCGGCGCCACCCTGCTGCCGGATCCGTACGTAACTACCATCGCCGGACGCCGCCTCGCGCTCGCACATGGCGATGCCCTCTGCACCGACGATACCGGCTACATGGATTTCCGCGCCCAGGTGCGCCAACCACAATGGCAGCACGACTTCCTCGCCATGCCGCTGGCCAGGCGCAAGGCGATCATTGCCGGCATGCGCGACCAGAGCCGCGCCGCCCAGCGTGAAAAGTCTTATGAAATCATGGATGTCAATCCGGCCGCAGTCAGCGCCCTGTACGATGCCACCGGCAGCGATCTGCTGATCCACGGTCACACCCATCGTCCGGCGCGCCACAGCTATCCCGCGCAATCCGGCGAACGCCTGCGTTATGTCTTGCCCGACTGGGATTGCGACGGCGCTACGCCAGATGCCGCCCCGCGCGGGGGCTGGATGGCGATTACCGCCGATGGCGCACTGCGGCGCATCGGCCTGGATGGCAAGGAACTGGTTTAGGCCGCCTGCGCGGCCGTTGGCTCACTCGACCAGTTTGTTCAGGTGCTCGGGGTCGAACTTTTCCAGTTCGGGCAAGAGTTCGCAGGCGATGCCTGCCCGCATCAGGGCTTCGACGATCTTCAGCACCTGCATTTCCTGCGTCGCGGCATTGTCGATCAAGCCATGCATGGCGTTCGACAGCGGATCGTCGGCAGCCGCGGTCAGGCCATAGGCGGCAAACATGCGCGCTGCCGCCTCATCGCGGATCGTCCGGGTGTCTTTCTGGATGATCCGCGCCGGGATGCCGACCGCAGTCGCTCCGGCAGGCACTTCCTTGACCACCACGGCATTCGAGCCGATCTTGGCGCCCTCGCCGACCGTAAAGCTGCCCAGCACCTTGGCGCCTGCGCTGACGATGACGCCGCGCGCCAGGGTCGGATGGCGCTTGGTGCCCTTGCTCAGCGACGTGCCGCCCAGGGTCACGCCCTGGTAGATGGTGCAATCGTCGCCGATCTCGGCAGTTTCGCCGATCACCACGCCAAAGCCATGATCGATGAACACCCGGCGGCCGATGGTGGCGCCCGGATGGATTTCGATGGCAGTGAGTATGCGCGCCAGATGCGAGATGAAGCGGCCCGGCCATTTCAGGCCGTGGCGCCAGCACCAGTTGGCCCAGCGATGCATGATAATCGCATGCAGCCCCGGATAACAGCTCAACACTTCCCAGCCAGTACGGGCAGCGGGGTCGCGCTCGATGATGCTGGCGATATCTTCACGCAAACGGCTGAACATGAAATCAGGCTCCCGCGATACGCTGGCGGCGCGCCTCATAAAGGCAAACACCCGAGGCAACCGAGACGTTCAGGCTCTCAACCGAGCCGAACATCGGGATGCTGATCAGCACATCGCAACTTTCGCGCGTCAGGCGGCGCATGCCCTCGCCTTCGGAGCCCATCACGATCGCCGCCGGACCAGCGAGGCCGGTCTCATACAGCGTCTTCTCGGCATCGTCAGCAGTGCCATAGAGCCAGACATCGCGCTCCTTCAGCTCGCGCATGGTGCGCGCCAGATTCGTGACAGTAATGTAGGGCACGGTTTCGGCGGCGCCGCTGGCAACCTTCGCGGCAGTCGCATTCAGGCCGACCGCGCGGTCCTTGGGCGCAATCACCGCATGCGCGCCAGCGCCGTCCGCAACCCGCAGGCACGCGCCGAGGTTGTGCGGATCGGTAATGCCGTCGAGAATCAGCAATAGCGGCGGACCTTCTATCACATCGAGCAATTCATCCAGGTTACGCGCCAGCGACAGTTCGCCGGCTTTCGCCACCACGCCCTGATGACGGCGCGTGCCAACCATGCTGTCGAGGCGCTGGTCATCGGCGTGGATGATGCGCACATTGGCGGCCTTGATGGCTTGAATCAAATCCTGCATGCGACGGTCGTGGCGCGACGCATCGATATAAACTTCTTCCACTGACGACGCATCATGGCGCAGCCGTGCAGTGACGGCATGGAAGCCGAAAATCATCTTGCTTTTCATTGTTTAACGCTTTTTCTTGGCGGATTTACCGCTAGTACGTGCCGCAGTCGACTTGGACGACCTCGGCGACTTTGCTGCAGCGCCCTTGGCTGAACGTGCGCGCGCGGCGCCTTCCCCAGCTTCGGTCCTGGCGCCGTTTGCACCCTGGGCACTTTTGACACCCTGGGCGCCGCGGGTCGACTTGGCCGGCTTGGCGCCGCCAGCCGCAGGCTTGCTGCGGGCGTTGCCGGGCTTGCCCTGCTGCTCGGCGTCGGCACGGCGCGCTTCGTTTTTCAGCTGGGTGCGGATGCCCGGTTCCTGCACCAGGCGCAGATCGATCTTGCGCGCATCCAGGTCGACCCGGCTGACCTGCACCGTCACGCGGTCGGTCAACTGGTAGCGGATGCCGGTGCGCTCGCCGCGCAATTCATGGCGGGTCTCGTCATACTGAAAATAATCCGCGCCGAGATCGGTCACGTGCACCATGCCCTCGATGTAGAGTTGGTCGAGTTGCACAAAAATGCCGAAGCCCGCCACGCCGGAGATGGTGCCGGTAAATTCCTCGCCCAGCTTGTCGCGGATGAAGTAGCACTTGAGCCACGCTTCGACATCGCGCGAAGCTTCGTCGGCGCGGCGCTCGTTGGCCGAGCAGTGGATGCCGAGCGCTTCCCAGATTGCCAGGTCGCCCTCGCTCTTTTTCTTGCCGGCCGCCTTGCTCTGCGCCTGCATCTTGCGCGCCGCCGGCGACAGCATGGTGTTCAGAATCGAGGTATCGATCCCCTTGGGCGAATAGCGCTTGCCGTGCAGGATGGCCTTGATGGCGCGGTGTGTCAGCAAGTCCGGGTAGCGCCGGATCGGGCTGGTGAAATGCGCATAGGCTTCGTAGGACAGACCGAAGTGGCCGATATTGTCGGGACTATAGACCGCCTGCTGCATCGAGCGCAGCAACATGGTCTGCAGCAGCACGGCATCCGGGCGCAGCTTGATCTTCGGCAGCAATTCAGCATAGTCGGAGGCGACAGGCTCATCGCCGCCGCCCAGGTGCAGGCCGACCTGCTTGAGGAAGTTGCGCACCTGCGTGAGCTTTTCCTTGGTCGGCCGCGCGTGCACGCGGTAGACACCCGGATGTTCGTGCCGCTCCAGCAGATCGGCGGCACAGACGTTGGCCGCCAGCATGCATTCCTCGATCAACCTGTGGGCGTCGTTGCGCGTGCGCGGCAGGATCTTTTCGATCTTGCCGTTGGCATTGCAGACGATATAGGTCTCGGTGGTTTCGAAGTCGATCGCGCCACGCGCCTGACGCGCGGTCAGCAGCGACTGGAACACTTCGTAGAGATGCGTCAGGTGCGGCACCAGGGCAGCGCGCTTGGCCGCCTCCGGGCCCTTGGTATTGCCAAGGACCGCTGCCACCTCGGTATAGGTCAGGCGCGCGGCCGAATGAATCACTGCCGGATAGAACTGGTAAGCCTTGATCTCGCCTTTTTTGGTGATGACAGCGTCGCACACCAGGGTCAAACGGTCGACCTCCGGGTTCAGCGAGCACAGGCCGTTGGACAGCTTTTCCGGCAACATCGGGATGACCCGCCGCGGAAAATACACGGAGGTGCTGCGTTCGATCGCATCGACATCCAGCGCTTCGCCGGGCTTGACGTAATGGCTGACGTCGGCGATGGCGACGATCAGACGGTAACCGGGGGTACGGCCGATCTTCACCGGCTCGCAATACACGGCATCGTCGAAGTCGCGTGCATCCTCGCCGTCGATGGTCACCAGCGGCACATCGCGCAAATCGACACGCTCATTCAGTTCGGATTCCAGCACTTCACTGGGCAATTTCGCCGACTGCTGCAGCGCCGCTTCAGAAAACTCATGTGGCACGCCGAACTTGCGCACGGCGATTTCGATTTCCATACCGGGGTCGTCGATATCGCCCAGCACTTCGGTGATCTTGCCGGAAGGCTTGGTGAAGCGCGCAGGCTGATCAACCAGTTCGACGCTGACCACCTGGCCGGCCTTGGCCTTGGCTGGCTTGCCTATCAGCAGAATATCCTGACCGATGCGTTTGTCTTCAGGCGCAACGACCCAGACGCCGTTTTCATTCAACAGGCGGCCGATCACATGAGTATTGGCGCGCGAAACAACCTCGACGATGCTGCCCTCGGGGCGGCCCCGGCGGTCAACGCCGACGATGCGCGCTTTCACGCGGTCGCCGTTCAAGACCTTTTGCATCTCCCGTTCGGACAGGAAGAGATCGTCGCCGCCGTCGTCAGGGATCAGAAAGCCGAAACCTTCGCGATGTCCGCTGACACGGCCCTCGATGAAACTGGTCTGGTTGGCGAGTTGATAGCGGCCCTGGCGGTCCGGCTTGATCTGGCCGTCACGCTCCATGGCATTGACGCGGCGGGTCAAGCCCTCCATCTCCTCCGGCTTGACGCCGAGCGCGGCGGCAAGCGCAACCGCATCAAGGGCGCCGGTGGAGGTGCGCAGGATACCGAGGATTTCCTCTCGGCTGGGAATGGGGTAAAGAAATTGGCTCAAAAGAGGTATCGGCTATTGGTTTTTGTTGAATATCTTAGTGTACTGGAGTAGCAATAAGTTTGCCCGAACAATCAGGCATTTACATGCGCTAAAAATATTAATGTACAGCAAGGCTTTGACAACTTCCAATTTTCCGCTATAATCTTGTCTTCGTTAGCCCACGTGGCGGAATTGGTAGACGCGCATGGTTCAGGTCCATGTGCCGCAAGGTGTGGGGGTTCGAGTCCCTCCGTGGGCACCAAAATACAAAGGGTTCGCTTCGGCGAACCCTTTTTATTTTGTACGTTATTTTATGCGAGGAACGTGACCGGGTGCCGGCGCGGGCCTTTGAAAACAAAAAAGCTTCGCCGCGGCGAAGCTTTTTTCATTTTGATCCGTCGTCGGACCAGGTGTCCCGCCCAGGCTCGGTAAAGCCCTGTCTCAGCACCCCCTGGATCCCGAGTTCGTCATACGCCTCGAAAGGCTGGACAATCCACGGATCACCCTCAAGATATTGCAAAAAATAATCCGGCCGCAGGCAAGACCCCGCCTTGCACCAGATCACAGCCGAGCGGACTTCTGTCACCTCCGGGAAAAATTCCTGCAAATGTCTTTGCACGTTTTCCATCGTGATACCGGAATCGACCAAATCATCGATCAGCAAGACCCGGCCCGCCAGTGTATCGGTCGCCATGGTGATGTGCCGGGCAATTTCCAGCTCACCGCGCCTGCTGCCGCCGTCCTCGCGGTAAGAACTGGCCGACAGGATCGCCAGCGGCACATTGAACAGGCGGGAGAAAACATCGCCGGGCCGCAGGCCGCCGCGCGCCAGGCACAGGATCTGGTCGAATTGCCAGCCCGAACGATGCACCATCACGGCCAGATCTTCGATGGCCCGATGGTACTGGCCCCAGGAAACCCGCAGTTCGTTACGGATGGCCTCGGACATGGACGCTTCCCCTACCCCGCTCTGCTTACTTGAAGGGGTGACGCAAAACGATGGTTTCCTCACGGTCAGGGCCGGTGGAAACCATGTCGATCGGCGTGCCGATCAGCTCACCGATACGGGCGATATAGGCGCGCGCATTCGCCGGCAAGGCTTCCATGGTCTTGGCGCCGACAGTGGACTCCGTCCAGCCTGGCATCTCCTCATACACCGGCACGCAACGCGCGGCATCTTCGGCGCCCAGCGGGAAGATATCGACAGCCTTGCCATCGATATGGTAGCCGGTACAAATCTTCAACTGCTCGATGCCATCAAGGACATCGAGCTTGGTCAGGCAAATGCCGGTGACGCCATTGATCTGGATCGAGCGGCGCAGCAGCGCAGCATCGAACCAGCCGCAGCGGCGCGCGCGGCCGGTGACAGTACCGAACTCATGGCCGACACTGGCCAGATGCTTGCCGACGCCGGCATCGGTCGGCAATTCCGACGGGAACGGACCGGAACCGACGCGGGTGGTGTAAGCCTTGGTGATGCCGAGGACATAGTGCAGCATGCCCGGACCGACACCAGTACCGGCGGCGGCATTGCCTGCCACGCAGTTGCTCGATGTGACGAAAGGATAGGTGCCGTGATCCACGTCCAGCAGGCTGCCCTGGGCGCCTTCGAACAGCAGGTTGGCACCAGCCTTGTAGGCCGCATACAGGGCGCTGGAAACGTCGGTCACCATCGGCCGGATGCGCGGCACGTTGGCCAGGGCATCGTCGAGGGTCTTCTGATAATCGACTGCCGGCGCCTTCAGATACTGGGTCAAGACGAAATTATGGTAATCGAGGTTTTCCGCCAGCTTTTCGGCGAAACGCTGCTCGTTCAGCAAATCCATCACGCGGATAGCGCGGCGCGCCACCTTGTCCTCATAGGCCGGGCCGATGCCCTTGCCGGTGGTACCGATCTTGGCGGCGCCGCGGGCGGATTCGCGCGCTGCATCCAGCGCCGTATGGTAAGGCAGAATCAGCGGACAGGCCTCCGATACCTTCAGGCGCGAAGCAACCTCGACGCCGCTGTTTTCCAGCTTGTCGATCTCGCGCAACAGGTCGGGGACAGACAACACCACGCCATTGCCGATATAACAGGCCACACCGGCGCGCATGATGCCCGAAGGGATCAGCTGCAGCGCCGTCTTCTGGCCGCCAATCACCAGCGTGTGGCCGGCATTGTGTCCACCCTGAAAACGCACCACGCCCTGCGCGTGATCGGTCAGCCAGTCAACAACCTTGCCTTTGCCTTCATCGCCCCACTGGGTGCCGATCACAACTACGTTCTTTGCCATACGATTCTCTAAAGTCCGTTAACTCAAATTCTTCAATACCCAATTGCCGCCCTCGCACACCAGCTCGCGGTCGCAATCGAATTCGCCCTGATCCCGGTCCTGGCCGGGAATGCCCTGGATCACGACTTCGCCAGCCTGGCGCAGCGCCGTGACCTTTTCACGCAATGCATGGTCGCGCGCCCATGGCGCCACAATTGCGCTGGCGCGCTGCGCTTGCGGCAACAGGCGCGCCAGTTCGCGCAAATCCATCGAAAATCCGGTTGCCGGACGCGCCCTGCCGAAAGCCGCGCCGACATGGTCGTAACGGCCGCCACGCGCCACGGCATTCGGCAAGCCCGGCACGTAAGCGGCAAACATCGCCCCGCTTTCATACTGGTAACCGCGCAAGTCCGCCAGGTCAACCGTCACCGCAGCGCTGCCTGCCAGCTCCAGCAAAGCCTGCAATTCATCCAGCGCCTGGGTAATGCCCGGCAGTGCCGGCAAGGCAGCACGCGCTGCAGCCAGCACACTGGCATCGCCATACAGGGCCGGCAGCGCCAGCAAGGCAGCGCGCGTGACGCTCGCATAGTCGCGCGTAAGTTCGCTCAGGCCGGCGCCATCCTTTGCCTTCAATAAACCGATCAAAGCCTCTTCATCCACTTGCGCGCGCGCATCGGACTGCAGGATCGCCCGCACCACGCCCACATGGCACAAATCCAGCCGGACGCTGGAAATACCGGCCAGGGCCAGGCAAGCCAGTACCAGCTCCTGGATTTCAGCATCGGCTTCCAGCCCGGCGTGGCCATAAATTTCCGCACCGATCTGCAGCGGCTCGCGCGTGGCATGCAGGCCCGAAGGCCGCGTATGCAGCACGCTGCCGGCATAGCACAGGCGCGTGACCGAACTGCGGTTCAACAAGTGCGCATCGATGCGCGCGACCTGCGTCGTCATGTCGGCGCGCAGGCCCATGGTGCGCCCGGACAGCTGGTCCACCAGTTTGAATGTGCGCAAGTTCATATCCGCGCCGGCGCCGGTCAGGAGCGACTCGAGATACTCGAGCATCGGCGGCATCACCAGCTCATAGCCGTAGCGGCCGAACGTATCGAGCATGTCACGGCGCAAGCCTTCAATCTTGCGTGCTTCCGCAGGCAAGACGTCGGCGATGTTTTCAGGAAGGAGCCAGGTGCGCATTACTATGAAAAAGCTTCAGAAAAAAATAAACCGGACTGACTAATGCCAGTCCAGCCAACAGGGCAAACACGCTCAAAAAAGGCGTGGCCCATCGAAAAACCGCGAGATCCGCGAAACCCGGACCGCGTTTATTTGGCGCTTGCGCCCCCTGCTGTCGAGCTCCGGAAATACCGGAAAAACTCGGAATTCGGGTCCAGCACCATCACATCGTTCTGGCTCTTGAAGCTGGCCCGGTATGCCTGCAGGCTGCGGTAGAATTTATAGAATTCGGGGTTCTGGCCAAATGCCTGCGCATAAATCTGCGACGCCTTGGCATCGCCCTCGCCGCGCATCTTTTCGGCTTCGCGATAGGCTTCTGCCAGGATCACGGTACGCTGCTTGTCGGCATCGGCGCGAATTTTCTCAGATTCGGCGGCGCCCGTCGAGCGCAGTTCGTTGGCCACACGCAGGCGCTCCGAACGCATGCGGTCGAATACGGAGTTGCTGATCTGCTCGACGTAATCGACGCGCTTGAGGCGCACATCGATGACCTGGATACCAATTTTCTTGGCATCCTCCTCGACGTTCTTCTGGATCGCGCTCATCACCTTGGCGCGCTCGCCCGAAATCACTTCCCGCACCGTGCGCTTGGTGATTTCCAGGTTCAGCGCATCCTTGACGATCTGCGACATCCGGTCCAGGGCGCGACGCTCGTCGCCACTGAAGCTGATGAAGTAAAGGCGCGGATCGACGATGCGCCACTTGACGAAAGAATCGATCAGGATATTCTTTTTCTCGGCAGTGATGAAACGGTCGCCGTCAGGCGAATCCAGCGTCAGGATGCGCTTGTCGAGGAAGATCACGTTCTGGAACGGCGGCGGCAGCTTGAAATGCAAGCCCGGCTTGTCGATCACCTGTTTGACCTCGCCCAGGGCGAAAACGATCGCGAACTTGCGCTGGTCGACGATAAAGACGGTGGAGGAAATCGCCCAGACCGCCAGGATGGCGACGATTGCGATGGAAACAATACGGTTCATTATCGGCCCTCCCGATCACGCGAACTGCGGGGATCGCGCGAACGCAACGCGCGCTCGGCATCGAGCGCCTGGGCCGCAGCCTCCGGGGTGCCGGCGGCTGCGGCAGCCGGCGCCGCCGGTGCGCGCGCGGCGCCGGGCGCATCCTGGCTGGCGGTATGCGCGATCAGCTTGTCGAGCGGCAAATACAAAAGATTGTTGCCGCTTTTCGCATCGATCATGACCTTGCCTGTGTTGGAAAAAATCTGCTGCATGGTATCGAGATACATGCGGTCGCGCGTGACTGCAGGCGCCTTCTGGTATTCGGCCACCACCTGGCGGAAGCGCGAAGCGTCGCCCTGCGAGGTTTGTTCGACGCGGGCACGGTAGGCTTCAGCTTCCTGCAACAGTCGTTCGGCGGCGCCGCGCGCCTTCGGAATGACATCGTTGGCATAGGCCTGGCCTTCGTTTTTCTGCCGTTCGCGGTCCTGCCCCGCCTTGACGGCGTCGTCGAAGGCTGCCTGCACCTGCTCGGGCGGCTGCACGCCTTGCGTGGCCACATTGGTCACCAGCACACCGGCATTGTAGCGGTCGAGAATTTGCTGCATCAGTCTTTTGGCATCGAAAGCCACCTTGGCACGGTCTTCATACAGGACGAAGTCCATCTTGTTCCTGCCGACCACTTCGCGGATCGCCGACTCGGCCACCTGCTTGACCATTTCTTCCTGTTCGCGATTATTGAAAATCCACTTCTCCGCATCGCTCAGGGTGTATTGCACCGCGAACTGGATGTCGATGATGTTCTCGTCGTCGGTCAGCATCAGCGATTCGCTGGTCTGCTTGTTGCGGGCACTGCCGCGATAGCCGACTTCGGCAGTGCGCACCTGCGACACATTGACGACTTCATGCGTCTGGATCGGCGCAGGCCAGCGCCAGTTGAAACCGGCCGGGGTCTTGTGGGTGTACTTGCCGAAAGTCATGACCACACCGGTCTGGCCCTCCTGGACAATAAAAAATCCGCTGATCAGCCACAGAAACACCACCACCACAGCCGCAATGCCGAACATGCCAAAACCCATGCCACCCAGATCCGGCTTGAAACCGCCGGGGCCTTTGCCCGGACCATTCTTGCCACCGAACAGGCGATTCAGGCGCTGATTGAAATCGCGCCACAATTCATCGAGGTCGGGCGGGCCTTCCGGCCGCTTGCCGCCCTGCGGATTCTGGTTCTGGTTGTCGTCTTGCGAACCACGCCCCCAGCGGGGATCGTTGATCGAAAACTTGAGGCCGATTCTTTTTAGTATTGGGGCAAGCATTCTAGGTCGCGATCAGCTGAAATAGTGTAAGGGGAACGCCCATGGCATTGCTAAATATGCGTTTCATTGGTCAGTGGCGCGACTGCGCCCGCGAGCTGTGCAGCACTGCGCTCTTTGGCAAATTCCGCCATGGCCTGGCGCAGAAGATCCACGCCGGCACCGGTTTTGGCGCTCACAAAAACACGCCGGATTTTATCATACTCATCATGCTCCACCGCCGGCTCCAGGCCCGCGGCATCGATCTTGTTCCAGACCAGAATCTGCGGAATGTCGTCGGCACCGATTTCCTTGAGCACCATATTGACCTGCTCGATCTGTTCCATGCGCGCCGGGCTGGCCGCGTCGACCACGTGCAACAGCAGGTCGGCCTGGATGGTTTCCTCCAGGGTGGCGCGAAAAGCAGCCACCAGCTGGTGCGGCAATTCGCGGATAAAGCCAACCGTATCCGAAATCACGATGCTGCCGATCTCGTCGAGGTGCAACCGCCGGGATGTGGTATCGAGTGTGGCAAACAGCTGATCGGCGGCATATGCCCGCGCCTTGGTCAGGGCGTTGAACAGGGTCGACTTGCCGGCATTGGTATAGCCGACCAGCGAAACTGAAAAGACGTTGCTGCGGGCACGCGCACGGCGCTGGGTCGCATGCTGACGCTGCAGCTTGTCGAGCTTGGCGCGCAGCGCCTTGACCCGCTCGCCCAGCAAACGTCGATCGGTTTCAAGCTGTGTTTCGCCGGGGCCGCGCAAGCCGATGCCGCCCTTTTGCCTTTCCAGATGGGTCCAGCCGCGCACCAGGCGTGTGGCCAGATGCTGCAATTGCGCCAGTTCGACCTGCACCTTGCCTACATGACTCTGCGCGCGCTGCGCGAAGATGTCGAGGATCAGGCTGGTGCGGTCGACTACCCGCACCTTCAGATGGCGCTCGAGGTTACGCTGCTGGGCCGGCGACAGGGCGTGATTGAAAATGACCAGCTCCAGGCTCTCGTCGCGCACCGCGTCGCCGATTTCGTCAGCCTTGCCGCTGCCGACGAACAGCGCGGCATCAGGACTGGAGCGACGGCCTGTGATGGTCACTACCGGGTCTGCACCAGCCGATTTTGCCAGGAGCGACAGCTCTTCCAGGCTGGCGGCAAAGTCACCCTTGCCGAAATCGACGCCGACTAAAGCCGTGCGCATACCGGATTCAACTTGAAATTACCGATTTGCAAACTTTATTCCGACTCGGCTTCAACACTCAGACTGACCGCGCGCGCGGGCACCACCGTGGAAATCGCATGTTTGTAGACCATCTGCGTCACGGTATTGCGCAGCAGCACCACGTACTGGTCGAAGGATTCGACATGCCCTTGCAGCTTGATGCCATTGACCAGGTAGATTGAAACCGGGATATGTTCCTTGCGCAAGGCGTTCAGGAAGGGGTCTTGTAACAATTGCCCTTTATTGTTGCTCATAACAGCTCCATTGTGTAGTTGTGTTCTGGAGGTGGAGGCGACTTGAGTGGATTTCAAGTACCCCCGGAGTGAAGTAGCTCGACTGTAGCCGATTTTTCAATTTGTTGCCATGACCAATACAGTGGGTCCGGGCGTCGCGCAGATCTATTTATCCTGCCTGGTGAAAGGATTTTTCCCTGAACGCAATTCAATGCGCAGGGGCGTGCCAACCAGTGAAAAAGTTTCGCGGAAATGCTTTTCCAGATAACGCTTGTAATTGTCGTCGATGGCGTCCAGCGCATTGCCATGGATGACGACGATGGGCGGATTCTGCCCGCCCTGGTGGGCATAGCGCATCTTCGGCCGTATCGATCCCTTGCGGCGCGGCTGCTGGTGCTCGACCGCCTCGATCAACGCGCGCGTCAGCCGTGGCGTGGAGAGATTGCTCATCGCCGCCGCATAGGCCGAATCGACCGATTTCATCAAGGGGCCGATGCCGGTGGATTTGAGCGCCGAAATGAAATGAAACTTGGCGAACGACAAGAAACTGAGCTTGCGCTCCAGGTCGATCTTGATTTCATCGCGGCGGTCGCTGGTCAGTCCATCCCACTTGTTGATGCCGACCACCAGCGCCCTGCCGGATTCCAGGATAAAGCCGGCAATATGCGCATCCTGTTCCGAGATATCCTGCTGCGCATCGAGCAGCAGCAGGACGACATTCGCTTCCGAAATCGATTGCAGGGTTTTAACCACCGAAAATTTCTCGATCGCCTCGAACACCTTGCCGCGCCGACGGATGCCGGCGGTGTCGATCAGGGTGTAATGCTTGCCCTCGCGCTCGAACGGGATTTCGATCGAGTCGCGCGTGGTGCCTGGCATATCGAAGGCGATCACGCGCTCTTCGCCGAGCAGCGCATTGACCAGGGTCGATTTGCCGACGTTGGGACGACCGACGATGGCCAGCTTGATGCCGGATTCCGGCTTCACGTCCGGCTCATCTTCTGCCGTCTTCTTGCCGAGCACAATGTCAAGCGTTTCATTGACCAGGTCATGCACGCCATCGCCATGGGCGGCGGAAATCACATACGGATCGCCCAGGCCGAGTTCATAGAAATCGGCTGTGACCATGGTGTATTTCATGCCCTCGGACTTGTTTACCACGAGCAGCACAGGACGGCCTGACTTGCGCAGGAAATCGGTGATGGTCTTGTCGTGCGGCGTCAGGCCCTGGCGTCCATCGACCAGAAAAATGACGGCATCGGCTTCGGCTACGGCCTGCTTGGTCTGCTTGGCCATTTCGTGCATGATGCCTTCCTTGGCCACCGGCTCGAAGCCACCGGTATCAATTACCAGGAAGGGACGTTCGCCGACGCGGCCCTCGCCGTAATGGCGGTCGCGCGTGAGGCCTGGAAGATCTGCCACCAGGGCGTCACGGGACCGCGTCAGGCGGTTGAACAGCGTGGATTTGCCGACGTTCGGCCTTCCGACTAATGCAATTACCGGTTTCATTAAATTCAGTTAACTCCAAAGGCGACCAGGGTACCGTCCCTGGTCTGGAAAATGGCATGCGCACCCGCTACCACCGGCGTGCCCATCACGGGGCTGCCATCGGTCGCGGCGCGCGCCAGCATGGTGCCATCCTCGCGCGACAGGAAATGCACATAGCCCTGGTAATCGGCCACCGCCACTGCGCGGCCGAAGGAAAGCGGGGCGGAAAGGCTGCGATAGGCCAGTTGCTTGTTGCGCCAGACACTGCTGCCGCTCTCGCGGGCCAAAGCATGCAGCGCGCCGGCATCATCGGCGGCGAACACGAAGCGTTCGTCGCCGCCCAGGCCGACGTCGCTCGAGAGGTTGCGCGCCCAGCGCGCAGTGCCGCTGATGCTGTCAAAACACGCTGCCCGACCCTGATATGCAACCGCGCAGACATCGCGACCCAGCAGCAGCGGCATGCCGGAGGTATCGGCCACGCGTTCGAGCTCGGTGGCGCCACGCGGCTCGCCGACTGCAGTTTCCCAGCGCGGCCCGCCATTGTTCAGGGCAACGGCCAACAGGCGTCCGCCTGGCAATGCCACATAGGCATTACCTTCAGCGATGACGATGCCAGGTGCACTGCGCAAGGTCAGGGTAGGCAAGCTGCGCTGCAGGATCCAGCGGCGCTTGCCGGTTGCCGCATCAAAGCCGGCGATGCTGTTATCGACACTGCGCACCACCACTAGGCCAAGCCCGACGGCCGGCGCCGACAGCACCTCACTGGAAGCCTGCGACTTCCAGAGTTCCTTGCCATTCTCGTCGAAGGCGAGGATGCTGCCCTTCTCTCCTGCCACCACGACCAGATTGCCGTCGCTGCCAACGCCTGCCGTCAGCGGCGTGCCGGCATTGATGCGCCAAAGGGCGCGGCCGGTCGCAGCCTCGATGCGGATAAGCGTGCCGTCGGCGGCGGCGGCAAAGACGCTGTTGCGCGCCAGCGCCGGAGAAAACACATGCGCGCCGGCGCTGCCGACGGCAGCAGTCCAGGCGGCAGTCACAGCCATGCCCGACTTGAATTCGACCAGCGCTGCCGGCGGATTGCTCGGCGCCTTTTTGCTGGAAAAGGGGTTCAGCGAAGACAGGGTGGAACATCCCGCGAGCGCGACAACCGTGCCCGCAACAGCCAGTTTCAAAGTGATACGCATGTAATCTCCCCTGTTATCAAGCCGCGGACTTGGCGGCAGCGCCGCCAATCGCATCCAGTTTCAGCTGCACCAGCTGGCGTCCCGGATTTTTTTCATCCATTTTCTCCAGCGCGGTGCGATAAGCCGCGCGCGCCTCTTCCAGCTTGCTCTGCGCTACCAGGATATCGCCCTTGCGGTCGGCCACGCTGGCCGCAAAGCTTGCCGGAAAATCGCCGCCCAGCAGTTTCAGGCCTTCGTCATAAGCCTTTTCATCGAGCAGGATGCCGGCCAGGCGAATTTTCGCCACTGCCTTGTATTCGTCGCCCTTGCCGTTCTTGGTCACCCATTCCAGCTGGGCCTTGGCGGTTTTCAGGTCGTTGGCGTCGAACGCCGTCCTGGCGGCTGCCAGGGCGCCCATCTGCGCATACGCGGTATCGCCGAATTTCTCCTGCATGTCGGCGGCGGCGCGCGCCACCTTGGCAGCATCCTTGGCGACTGCGGCTTTCTGCAATTCCTCATACAGCAATCCGGCTTTCGCAGCCTGGTTGCGCTGGTACGCATTCCAGCCATTCCAGGCGGCGTAACCACCCAGCGCGACGATCAATACCCAGGTAATCAGGTTGCCGTATTGCTTCCACCAAGCCTTGATGGAATCCAGTTGTTCTTGTTCTTCGAGATCGTATGCCATGATGTTTTAGTGTTAATGGTGGTAATGGATATGCTCGTGGTCGTGGTCGTGCTCACCGGCGCCGATGATCTGGCCGACCACATGCTCGACCGCATCCTCGAAAGCGACCGAGACCTGCTTGTTTTGCTCTTCCTCCGCGCGCATCGCCTTGACCGTCACCTTGCCGGCGGCCATTTCGTCCTCACCGAGGATCAGGGCGAACGCCGCGCCACTGGCGTCGGCGCGCTTCATCTGCGACTTGAAGCTGCCGGCGCCGGTCGCCGCCGCGCAATGCAACACTACGTCGAGGCCGGCATCGCGCAGGCGCTCACCCAGCACGAAAGCCTGCATCTGCGCATCCGCGCCCTGGTGCACCAGGTACACATCGCACTGGTTGCGCGCGAGTTGTTCGCCACTGGCCTTCATCAACTCGAGCAGGCGCTCAACGCCCATGGCAAAACCGCAGGCCGGGGTCGGCTTGCCGCCGAACATCTCGACCAGCGGATCATAGCGGCCGCCACCGCACACAGTGCCTTGCGCGCCGAGCTGGTCGGTCACCCATTCAAACACGGTGCGGTTGTAGTAATCCATGCCACGCACCAGGCGCGGGTTGATGGTAAACGGAATGCTGTTGTGACGCAGGATTTTCTGCACGCCCTCGAAGTGCGCACGCGACTCCTCGCCAAGGTAATCGATCAGCTTCGGCGCGGCATTGACCATTGCCTGCATCGCCGGATTCTTGGTGTCCAGGATGCGCAACGGATTCGTATGCAGACGACGCCGTGCATCTTCGTCCAGCAGCTCGGCATGCTGCTCGAAATAGGCGATCAGATCGGCGCGGTGGCGATGGCGCTCTTCAGCGTCGCCGATGGAATTGAGCTCCAGCCGAATATCCGCCAGGCCGAGATCGTCCCACAGCCGCTGACACAGCATGATCAGTTCGGCATCGATATCCGGGCCCGAGAAACCGATCGCTTCGGCGCCGACCTGATGGAACTGGCGATAGCGGCCGCGCTGCGGGCGCTCGTGACGGAACATCGGACCGGCGTACCAGAGGCGTTTGGGGCCATCGTAAGTGAGGTTGTGCTCGATCGCGGCGCGCACCGCGCCGGCAGTGCTTTCCGGGCGCAGGGTCAACTGGTCGCCGTTCATCGTATCGATAAAGGAATACATTTCCTTCTCGACGATATCGGTGACTGCGCCCAGGCCGCGCGCAAACAGTGCAGTCGGCTCGACAATGGGCGTGCGGAGTTGCTGGAAGCCGTAGCTCTTCAATACCGATTGCACGGTATTCTCGAACAGCTCCCACAGGGGCGCATCGGCCGGCAGGATGTCGTTCATCCCTTTTACGCCAACGATTTTCTCTGCTTTCTTGTTTTCAGACATCTTCTAATCATCATGACCGGACCAGCCGGATTTGGTAAATATGAGGGTAGCGGGGCAGCTTACAGCGCAGTCTCTTTTGCACCGTAACGGCTTTGCACGTAATCCAGCACGATCGCCTGGAATTCCTCGGCGATGCGCTCGCCGCGCAGGGTAATTTTTTTCTCGCCATCGACAAACACCGGCGCGGCAGGCGATTCGCCGGTGCCGGGCAAACTGATGCCGATATTGGCATGCTTGGATTCGCCGGGGCCGTTGACGATGCAGCCCATGACCGCGACATTCATGCTTTCCACGCCAGGGTACTGCGCTTTCCAGCTCGGCATCTGCTCGCGCAGATAGCTCTGGATGCGGTCGGCGAGTTCCTGGAACACCGTCGAGGTAGTACGGCCGCAACCGGGGCAGGCAATCACCATCGGCGTGAATTTCCGCAAGCCCATGGTCTGCAGGATTTCCTGCGCCACCACCACCTCTTTGGTGCGGTCGCCGCCAGGCTCAGGCGTGAGCGAAATGCGGATGGTGTCGCCGATGCCTTCCTGCAGCAGCACCGACAGCGCGGCGGTGGAGGCGACGATGCCCTTGCTGCCCATGCCGGCCTCGGTCAGGCCAAGGTGCAGCGGATAGTCGCAGCGCCTGGCCAGTTCGCGGTACACCGCGATCAGGTCCTGCACGCCCGAGACCTTGCACGACAGGATGATGCGGTTACCCGCGAGGCCCAGTTCTTCGGCGCGCCGGGCGTTTTCGATTGCCGACGTCACCAGCGCCTCATACATTACGGCCTTGGCATCCCAGGGCTGGGCGCGCTGCGCATTCTCGTCCATGATGCGCGCCAGCAGGCTCTGGTCCAGACTGCCCCAGTTGACGCCGATGCGCACCGGCTTGTCATACTTGCAGGCGGCCTCGATCATTTGCGCGAACTGGGTGTCACGCTTGGCGCCCTGCCCCACATTGCCAGGATTGATGCGGTACTTTGACAAGGCCCGCGCGCAATCCGGATAATCATTGAGCAGCGTGTGGCCGTTGTAATGGAAATCGCCCACCAGCGGCACATCGATGCCCATCTTGTCGAGCTGTTCGCGAATTGCCGGCACGGCGGCCGCGGCTTGCGGATTATTGACGGTGATGCGCACCACTTCCGAGCCGGCGCGCGCCAGTTCCTTGACCTGAATGGCGGTGCCGATAGCGTCCGCCGTATCGGTATTGGTCATCGACTGCACCAGCACGGGCGAGTCGCCGCCCACGCCGACTTCGCGCTCGCCGTAACGGATTGCCACACGCCGGCTTTGACGTCGTGGACTTGGGCCGGAGCCGATCGGCAGATTATTGCTTTCCATATTCACCGCTATTTCACGCTATTTCAGCTTCACACGCGCCACGTTGTTTTTGGCGCCAGTCGTCAAGTCCAGGGTCTTGCCCCGGAAATTTGCTTCGACACCGGCAGCATTGCCCACCACGAGGCTGGCGCCCAAACCAATGTCGAACGATTCAGTCGATCCGGCCGGTATCAGGCGCGATGCCAGCGCCACCCCATCGTCGCGCTTGAGATCGACCCAGGACGCCTGGCGGAATTTCAGCACCAGCTTGTCGCCGGCCTTGGCCGCCGGCACAGGTACTGCAGATACGGGTGGCGCAGTCGCTGCCGGCACAGCAGGTGTCGCGGGCACCGCAGCAGGCGCCGCAGCGGGCACCGCAGCAGGCGCCGGCGCAACTGATGCCGGCGCCGCGGTCGTGGCCGGCGCGGATGACGGCACCTGCGTACCCGATTCCGTCGCCGCCGCTGGCGCGTCCTCGCCAGCCTGCCCCAGCGGCACGCCGCTGGCCGCATCCGGGGCGACCGGCCCTGGCTGCGCGGCCGGTTCTGCCGGCGCCGTCGGCGTGCGAGAGATCACGCCCGCGATCCAGCCCTGCGGCAAAGCCAACCAGCCGGCAGCCGCGAATGCCGCCAACAGCAGCAGTGCCGCCAGCCACTTTGCGCCGCTACCGGATCGACTGGCCATCGGCAAATTCGATTCGGTGAATTTGGCAGATATGGTATGCCGCGATGCAATCGGCTCCGGACTGTGCGCCGCCTGCTCCACCGGGATCAATGCCAGCAACGGGACCGGATCGATCTTGAGCAATTTGGCATAGGCGCGCAAGAATCCGCGCGCAATTACCATGCCTGGGAGCGCGGCGTAATTCTCATCTTCGATGGCCTGCACCTGACGTGGCGCCAGATTGAGCTGGTGCGCAACCTGCTCCACCGTCCAGCCAAGCGCCTGGCGCTGTGCCGCCAGTTGCGCACCCGGGCCCGGCCGGGCAGTTTCAGGCGCCGGATTTACAGGCTCCTGGTTATTTTCGTTCATATCTGCATCACTCATCGAAAGCCCCGCGCTGATAGGCGGCGAACTCGGTCGAATTGGGGAATCGGCGATTCAACTGCGTCACCAGACTCAGTTCGGCCGCGCGATCGCCCAACTTGCGCTCAATCTTGATCGCCTGCCACAAGGCCTGCGCGCTCAAATCATCGGAACGCGTGACGCGTGAAATGTAGAAACGCGCCTTTTCATAGTCGCCCCGCTCATAATTCAATTTCGCCAGGCTGATGCTGGTCGAGATACTGCCGGGATCGAGGCGGAAAGCATCGTTGAAATAGCGCTCGGCTTCCGCAACTTTCTTCATGCGCAGGCTGCACGTGCCGGCATTGCTCAGGGCCTTGGCGGGCGACTGGTAGGTGCGGCTCTTCAGGGCCGATTCGAAATAGCCTATCGATTGCTCCGGCCGGCCGTTCTGGCACAGGAACCAGCCGTAATTGTTGTTGAAATCCGGATTTTGCGGCGCCAGCCTCAAAGCATGCTGGAAGTTATCGTCGGCCAGGCGCATCTCGCCCATGTCCATGTAGATCAGGCCACGCACGCTGTATGCTTCGGCAAAATTCGGGTCTGCCTGCAGTGACTGCTTGATCTCGTCGAGCGCCACCGACAGTTGCTGTTGCTGGTAATAGCCGACAGCCAGCTGCAGACGGATGCGCGCACGCTTCTGAATGTCGGTCTGATCCGAACTGGTCTGCAATTCGCGATCGGCATCGACGCGGGAATTGCTGGCACATCCCGCCACCAGGAATGCCGCAGCAAGGATCAACATGCATCCCGATTTATTCATCTCGACACCTCCACGATACGGCCAAAATCCTTGCCGAATTTTTTTTGATATTCCGCCATTTTCTGCATGCGCTCCTGCACCCTGGTGCGATCCTGCACTTCGCCCGCCAGCTGACCGCAGGCAGCATCGATATCGTCGCCACGCGTCTTGCGTATGGTCGTGACGATACCGGCATCCATCAGGATCTGGGCAAACGCCTTGATGCGGGCATTATCCGAACGCCGCAGACCCGACTCCGGAAAAGGGTTGAACGGGATCAGGTTGAACTTGCACGGCACTTCCCGTCCCCTGCTGCGCACCAGTGCGATCAGCTCGCGGGCGTTTTCGTCAGTATCGTTGACGCCATCCAGCATGCAGTATTCGAACGTGATGAAATCGCGCGGCGCGTATTCCAGGTAACGCTTGCAGGCCGCCATCAGTTCGACAAGCGGGTATTTCTTATTCAGGGGAATCAGGCTGTCACGCAACGCGTCGTTGGACGCATGCAGCGACACTGCCAGCGCCACCGGGCATTCCTGCGCCAGCTTGTCGATCATCGGCACCACGCCGCTGGTCGACAGCGTCACGCGGCGGCGCGACAAGCCATAGGCATTATCGTCCAGCATCAGCTTCAGGGCGGTGACGGTCGGCTCGAAATTGAGCAGCGGCTCGCCCATGCCCATCATGACCACATTGGTGATCTGGCGTTCGCCCTTGGGACCCGGTTCGACGCCCTTGGTCTTGCGCAATTCAAATTCAGCCATCCACAGCTGGCCGATAATTTCGCCCACCGTCAGGTTGCGGCTGAAGCCCTGCTTGCCGGTCGAGCAAAAGCGGCAATTCACCGCACAGCCCGCCTGCGTCGAAATGCACAGGGTGCCACGATTCTCTTCGGGGATAAAGACTGTTTCCACGGCATTGCCCTGACCGACATCGAGCAGCCATTTGCGGGTGCCGTCGGACGAGGTATGGTCGCTGATCACCGCCGGCGCAGCCACAAAGGCGCGCGTGACCAGCTTGTCGCGCAGCGACTTGGCCAGGTCGGTCATGGCGGAAAAATCAGCGACGCCAAACTGGTGTATCCAGCGCTGCAACTGCTTGGCGCGAAACGGCTTCTCACCCAACTCGCCGCAGTAAGCCACGAGTTGCGCGGGATCGAGGTCCAGCAGATTGGTGAGAGTCGTCATAGGTGCACTTGAACTTCATGTTGCTGTCGCCCGCGCAGACTGCCGACAGGCAGGCGCGGGCGCAACGGGATTAACGCGAATAGACGTTCAGGGCCGGGAAATAGTAGGCGATTTCGACGGCGGCGGTTTCTGCAGCGTCGGAACCGTGCACGGCATTAGCGTCGATCGAATCGGCGAAGTCGGCGCGGATGGTGCCTTTTTCTGCCTTCTTCGGATCGGTAGCGCCCATCAGGTCGCGGTTCTTGGCGATTGCGCCTTCACCTTCCAGCACCTGGATCATGACCGGGCCGGACACCATGAAATCAACCAGGTCCTTGAAGAAAGGACGCTCGCGGTGCACGGCGTAGAAGCCTTCGGCTTCGGCGCGCGACAATTGCGCCATGCGGGCGGCGATGATCTTCAGGCCGGCGTTTTCAAAACGGCTGTAGATCTGGCCGATTACGTTTTTTGCGACTGCGTCCGGTTTAATGATCGACAGGGTGCGTTCGATTGCCATCTAAAAACTCCAATAAAATGAAAGGGTTAAGGTTAATCTTTAAAACTTCAACTAACCTTTGATTTTAACACGAAACCGCCACCCCATGGACTGCACCCTACAGGAAACTGGGAGGAAGTCCTCCGCTTTTCCCACTTTGCCATCAAACCATCACCGCGTCAGTCATGCTATTCTTGGAATTGCAAACCTGATACCTTTATTGGAGGCAATATATGAACCAACCCCTGCAACACGCCTACAGCGCCACCGGGCAAGCATCCCTCGTGCGCAACAAGGTAATGCGCAATACTTACCTGCTGCTAGCACTCTCGATGGTGCCTACCGTACTCGGCGCCTGGCTGGGCGTGCAAGTCAAATTTAGCCTTTTCGCCGGCAGTCCCATGATCGGCTTCATCGCCTTCATGGCAATCGCCTTCGGCTTCATCTGGGCAATCGAAAAAACCAAGCATTCCGCCACCGGCGTCGCCGTGCTGCTGGGCTTTACCTTCTTCATGGGCCTGATGCTGTCGCGCCTGATCAGCCACACCCTGGGCTATTCCAACGGCGCCTCGCTGATCATGACGGCTTTTGGCGGCACCGCGTCGATTTTTGCCGTAATGGCAACCGTCGCCACCGTATCCAAGCGCGATTTCTCGGGCCTCGGCAAATGGCTGTTCGTCGGCATGCTGGTGGCGCTGGTCGCCATGGTCGCAAACATCTTCCTGCAATTGCCGGCGCTGCAACTGGCGCTGTCGGTGATCCTGATCGGCATTTTCTCGGCATACATCCTGTATGACGTCCAGCAAGTGCTCAATGGCGGCGAGACCAACTACATCACCGCCACCCTGAGCATCTATCTGGATATCTACAATATCTTTGCCAACCTGCTATCCATCCTCGGGATTTTTGGCGGGGATGACTGAGCGTTAATCGCGCAAAACAGAACCGGTCTGAGCGCCGGTTTTTTTGTATCCCCCGCTTTCAAGCGGGATCATCGCGCTCTTTTTTTCAAGCTTCGTGGCCCACGATTGCACCACGATTCCCAGCCATCGAATTCATGAATAAAGCAATTGCTGCTGCCAGCGCAGAAAACCCCGACACACCGCCATCCCAGGTAGGCTTCTGGGAAGCATTCGTTTTCTGGCTGAAGCTCGGATTCATCAGTTTTGGTGGGCCGGCCGGCCAGATATCCATCATGCATCAGGAATTGGTCGAGAACCGGCGCTGGATATCCGAGCGACGCTTCCTGCATGCGCTCAACTACTGCATGGTGCTGCCGGGGCCTGAAGCCCAGCAACTGGCCACCTATATCGGCTGGCTGATGCACCGCACCTGGGGCGGCATCGTTGCCGGCGGCCTGTTCGTGCTGCCGTCGCTCCTCATCCTGATTGCCCTATCCTGGGTCTATATCGCATTCGGCGATATGCCGCTGGTCGCCGGGCTGTTCTACGGCATCAAGCCTGCCGTCACGGCCATCGTGGTGCAGGCAGCACACCGCATCGGCTCCCGTGCGTTGAAAAACAACACGCTCTGGGCGGTTGCTGCGGCATCATTCGTCGTCATCTTCGCGCTCGATATACCTTTTCCCGCCATCGTTGCGGCCGCAGCCTTAATTGGCTATATCGGCGGACGCGTTGCTCCCGGAAAGTTCAAGGCTGGCGGTGGCCATGGCAATTCAAACAAGTCCTTCGGCCGCGCGCTCATCGACGACGATACGCCGACACCTGCGCATGCACTGTTTTCCTGGCCTCACTTGCTGAAGGTGCTCATTGCCGGCGCTCTGCTCTGGGCGATTCCCTTGGGCTTTCTGACGGCTGTCTATGGCTGGGACCACACCCTGGCCCAAATGGGCTGGTTCTTCACCAAGGCGGCGCTGCTCACCTTCGGTGGTGCGTATGCCGTGCTGCCATACGTCTACCAGGGTGCCGTTGGCGGCTATGGCTGGCTGACGCCACTCCAGATGATAGACGGGCTGGCGCTGGGCGAAACCACGCCGGGACCGCTCATCATGGTCGTGGCTTTTGTCGGCTTCGTCGGCGGCTACGTCAAGGCGCTGTTCGGTCCGGACAGCCTCTTCCTGGCAGGGGCCGTAGCGGCAAGCCTGGTGACGTGGTTCACCTTCCTGCCTTCCTTCATCTTCATCCTGGCTGGAGGACCGCTCATTGAAACCACCCACAACAACTTGAAATTCACCGCACCGCTGACGGCCATCACAGCAGCGGTGGTCGGCGTGATCCTGAACCTGGCCATGTTCTTTGGTTACCACGTCTTGTGGCCCAAAGGTTTCAGCGGAACCTTTGACTGGATTGCCGCGCTCATCGCACTGGCTGCTGCCATCGCACTTTTCCGCTTCAAGCGCAATGTCATCCATGTCATTGGCGCCTGCGCAGTACTGGGCCTGCTGATCAAAACACTGCCTTGATTCCCAGGCCTCCCTGAACTCGCGGCGCCCATCGGCCATCTCGCGGGGCCGTCACTCAAGCGGAAAGGTCAAGCTCTCGAGTTTGATGCAATGCCCCAAGCTCGACCAGCATGCGCTCGATCTCTTCAAACAACGGCCTGCAGGCGATTTCATCATCCAGACAGGCTGCTTTCAAGCCTGACAGGCGCGCAAGAATAAAAGACTGTTCGGCCAGCACCTCACATCGCTCGATCAGCTCTTCCAGCAACAAGCCGAAAGCCCGTACTTCAAGCCGCTGCAGCGTCAGCGCATTGGACGCCGCAGGAGCGATAAAAGACGCTGCCCCGAAGTCCCCCAGCAAGGCGCGTCCGCGGCTGGCGTGCAGAATATTATGGCCGTAGAGATCACCATGCATGATGCCGCGATGGTGCAGGTGCCTGGCCGCCGACGCGATCCCGAGAGCAATACCCAGCACTGCGCCCAGATCGAAAGAAACTCCTCCCGCATAAACATCGCGGGTACACGAATCCAGGCTGGGTGTTGCGGCAAGATTGCGGAATTCCGGGTCGATCAATGGCATGACGAGACCGTCAATACCCGCCGGGTGGCCCTTCACCTTGCCCCATATCGAAATCAGGTTGGGATGTTCTCCAGCACTGATGCAAGCCGCCATCTCGCTGCGCGGCAAGCCATCGCTGGTCACTTCGCCCTTGAACATCTTGACGGCGACAGCGCGGGAGTCATCGCCATGGCGCTGCCAAGCCTGGTGGATCACCCCGGATGCGCCTTCGCCCAGCCGCGCCTGCATCTGCAATGCATCCCATCCGATACTGGCTATTGGCGTATTTTCAAGCGCGGCAAGCTCGCCTTCCTCACAGAATGGATTGCCGGCATACGCCAGCCACGACAAGCGAGGCAATGACAGCAGCAAGTCGGGAAATGCAGTCAGCCGATTTGCCGCGATGCGCAGCAATTCAAGGCGGGAACAGGCCGACAACGTCACTGGCAGCGCCCGCAGACGGTTACCGGCCAACATCAACTTCTGCAACAGCTTGCAGTTGCCGATTTCGGCAGGCAGTTCCTCAATCTGATTGTTGGTCAGGATCAGCCAGCGCAGTTGCCCAGGCAAGGACCTGGCGGAAACCTTGCGGATGCGGTTGGCCTTGAATGCGACCATGCTCAACTGCGGACACAGCCCCAGGACCTCGGGCATCTCCGTGAACAGGTTGTCCGAGCAAAAGAGGATGCGAAGTTTGCGCAACCGTGGCAGATCGTCGGGCAGCGACGACAGTGCATTGCCCGACAAATCGAGGATTTCCAGGGTGTCGGCGAGATCGAATATTTCGCGTGGAAACTCGGTGAGGCCACAGGCCAGTTTCAGGCGCCGGGTGCCGATCAATTTTCCGGCGCGTAGCTCTTGCAGCAACAATGCCTACCCCGGAAAATCGAACACCGCAATCGATTCCACATGCGCCGTATGCGGGAACATATTGACCACTCCCGCCTGCCGCAGCACATAGCCGCCCTCGTGCACCAGGATGCCGGCATCGCGCGCCAGCGTGGCCGGGTTGCAGGACACATAGACGATCCGCCTGGGCAGCATTTCCGGTCGCGTCTTCGACAGCTCGGCCAGCGCCAGCGACAACGCGTGCGCGCCCTCGCGCGGCGGATCGACCAGCATGCGATCGAACCTGCCCAGGGCGGCGACATCGTCGGCGCTGACCTCGAACAGGTTGCGGCACTGAAAAATGGTGCGGGAAGCCAGGCCATTGAATTCCGCGTTCTGCAGGGCACGCTCGGTCAACGCAGTGCTGCCTTCGATGCCCATCACTTCGCGCGCCTGGGTGGCCAGCGGCAGCGTGAAGTTGCCGATACCGCAGAACAGGTCGGCGACGCGGTCTTGCGGCTGCACGTCCAGCAGGCGCAAGGCGCGCGCCACCAGCACACGATTGATGTGGTGGTTGACCTGGGTGAAATCGGTCGGCTTGAACGGCATGTGGATGCCATACTCCGGCAAGACATATTCCAGCTTCGCATCGGCCGGATAGAATGGGTAGGCGGTATCGGGGCCTTTGGGTTGCAGCCACCAGTGGATGCCGTACTCATCGGCGAAGGATATCAGTTTTGCCTCGTCGTCGGCAGTGAGCGGCGCCATGTTGCGCATCACCAGCACCGTGACATTTTCATGCTCGCCGGCGCCGACCGCCAGTTCGAGCTGAGGTATGCCTTCGGGAATCGACAACGACGCCACCAGCGCACGCAGCGGCACCAGCATGGCCGAGACATTCGGCGGCAGGATTTCGCAGGATTTCATGTCCGCGATGAAGCTGGAACGCCTTTCATGAAAACCGACCAGCACCCCGCCCTTCTTGACGACATTCTTAACCGAGATGCGGGCGCGGTAGCGATAGCCCCAGGTGGGCCCGTAAATCGGCCGCAGTATCGTTCCCGCCTGCACCCGGCCCAGGAACTTCAGGTTATCTTCCAGCACACGCTGCTTGACTGCCACCTGCGCCGCTGGCTCGAGGTGCTGCATCGAACAGCCGCCGCAGACGCCAAAGTACTGGCATTTCGGCTTGACCCGCAGCGACGATTCATGCAGCAGTTCGACCATGGTGGCGGCTTCCCACTTCGGCTTCTTGCGGAAAGTCTGGTACGTGACGCGTTCGCCCGGCAATGCGCCTTCGACGAAAATGACTTTACCCTGGCTGCCGTCTTCGTTGACCAGGTGGCCGACGCCGCGGCCTTCCATGTCGAGGGATTCGATATCGATGATATTGGACTGCATAAGATAAAACCGGAAACTGGATTAAGGGGCACCGCCTATGGAAGCCATGTACGGGCGCAGGATGGCTCGACATGATAAAGCAATCCGCCCGCGCCGGCATCTTTGCCGGCGCGGGCGCTGCAAGGAATGCTTAGGCGGACGGCCAGGCGGCCAGGTATTCGGCCCAATGCGGGCTATCGAGCTTCGCCAGCGAGGAACGCACCAATTCCATCTCGGCAACATAGGCATCGCGGCTCAATTCGCCGCGCATCAACTGGAAACGGCAATACACCAGGTAAGTATTGACCACGTCGGTTTCACAATAGTCCCGGATTTCCTGCAGGCGCCCTTCTTGGCACAGTGTCCAGACCTGCGAGCCATCCACCCCCATCTTGCCCGGAAAACCGCACAGCTTGGCGAGGTCGTCCAGCGGCGCATTGGCGCGGCCGGTATACAGCGCCAGCAGGTCCATCAGGTCGAGGTGGCGGGTGTGGTAGCGGCTGAGGTAATTGTTCCACTTGAAATCGCGGTCTTCGTTGCCCATCTCCCAATAGCGCGAGGCCGTCACGCCATTGACCATGGCGCGGTAATGCAACACCGGCAAGTCGAAGCCGCCGCCGTTCCAGGAGATCAGTTGCGGCGTGTAGCGGTCGATCACGCGGAAAAAATCGCTCACCAGCTTGGCTTCGCCGTCCTCCAGGCCGCCGAGCGAGCGCACGCGAAAGCCCTCGTCGTCGCGGAACACGCAGGAAATCGCCGCGACCCGGTGCAAATGGTGCTGCAGAAAATCCGAACCGGTTTTTTCGCGCCGCGCGGCGAAGGCCAGTTCCGCCACTTCGGCGTCGCTCAGTTCGGCCAGATGGCCGTGCAGGCGCCGCAAGCCGTCCACATCGGGAATCGTCTCGATGTCGAATACCAGAATCGGGGTCACAGCAGGGCATCCTTTCCGACGCCGTGCGAAGTCAGCGCGCGTTTCAATTTGAGCAGGGCTTCCTGCTGTATCTGCCGCACCCGCTCGCGGGTGACGCCCATTTCCTCGGCGAGTTCTTCCAGCGTAGCCGGGTCGTCGTTGTCGAGACCAAAGCGGCGCAGGATGACGGTGCGCTGCTTGTCCGGCAGCGTGCCCAGCCAGTCGCGCACCTTGGCCACCATTTCCCCCAGTTCGGCGCGCGTATCCGGGCCGTCGGCGGAATCCCCCGGCAGCAGGTCCATCAGGCTGGCCTGCGGATCGTTGTCCAGCGGGGCGTCGAGCGAGGTGGCATGCTCCGACAAGGCCAATATGTCCTGCACGTCTTCCACGGGACGGTCGACCAGGTGGGCGATGTCTTCTGCGGTGGCATCCTTGCCGTCGTGGTTCTGCGCTTCCAGGTGGTATTTGGCGCGCAGGACCTGGTTCAGTTCGCGCACCATGTGCACCGGCAGGCGCACCGTGCGCGCCTGGTTCATGATGGCGCGCTCGATGCTCTGGCGTATCCACCAGGTGGCATACGTGGAAAAACGAAAGCCGCGCTCGGGCTCGAACTTGTCGATGGCGCGCATCAGGCCGAGGTTACCTTCCTCGATCAGGTCGAGCAGCACCACGCCCCGGTTGATGTAATGCTTGGCGATCGACACCACGAGGCGCAGGTTATGCTCGATCATTTTCTGCCGCGCCGCGAAGTTGCCCTGTTTGGCCAGGGTGGCGTAATGCACTTCTTCGGCAACCGTCAGCAGCGGCCGGGCGCCGATCTGGTTCAGGTAATGCTGAGTAGTGTCGGTGGACAGCTCGGCAGCCAGCACCGTCTTGAGTTCATCAACGGCATCGACTTCAGCCGTGCGCACGACGGCGAGCCCCGCATCCATCCCCTCGCCCGCCTGTTCCGCGAGATCAATGGGCATGTCGGATGCGTCATCCGGGAGCATTTCATCATCCAGCGGGGGGCGAGGGTTTCGTGTCATTTATCGGCTAGGGAGGAATTTTGCGGGATCAACCGGTTTTCCTTGCTGACGGATCTCAAAATGAAGCTTGACGGCATCGGTGTCAGTATTGCCCATTTCCGCAATCCTGTCGCCTTTGTCGACAGTTTGACCTTGCTTGACCAGGATGGTTTTGTTGTGGGCATAGGCCGAAAGCAGGTTACTGGTATGTTTAACGATGACAAGATTGCCATAACCGCGAATGCCGCCGCCTGCATACATCACCTTGCCGGACGCGGCAGCCAGCACCGGCTGCCCCGGTTTGCCACTGATATCGATGCCTTTCTTGCCGCCGTCGAAGGTGCCGATGACCTTGCCGTCGGCCGGCCAGATCCAGTTCACGCCGGCGTCTTCTTCACTGCTTGCCGCAACGACCGGCTTGTCTGCAGGTTTTTCCGCCGGCTTGGCCGCGCTTTGGGCCGCTGCGCCTGCGGAAGCTGCGCTTGCGACTGTTGCGCTGTCAGGCTTTTGCAACTCGGCCAGGGCCGCTTCCGAATACGGATGCTTGTCGCCCCGGGGGCCGCTCTTGTGGGCCACGCTGGCCGCGGTGGTTGCTGCGGTGGCCGATGGCGGCGCATTCAGCGGCCTGACCTCGATCGCCGGTGCGGCAGCCGTGCCGGTGGCCGGCGCGCGGGCGGCACCTGCCGGCGCCACCCGCAAGAGCTGGCCGACCTGGATGTCGTTGGCGCTGGCCAGATTGTTCCAGCTCACCAGGTCGCGCACATTCTGGCCGAAGTCCTGGGATATCTGGAACAAGGTGTCACCCTTTTTCACGGTGTAAGTGCCATGGCTGTCCATCTGCCGGGTGCTGGCGCCGGTGCCCGGCGCCGTGGCGGCGCGACTGTCAGGACGGGAAGTCCTGTCGACGATGGGCGCCGGCGCACGCGGCGAAGCGCATGCTGCCAGCAGGAGCAGCAACGTAAGCGGTAATACTGAACGCATTTTTTCGTATCTCTTCAATTTCATGGTTTGCAAAAGCATGCTCCCTTCAGACTGTACCGGGGCGGAGCGGCACGAAGTGGCAAGCCTCCAGCGTGGTACTGGTCCAGTCGGACTGTCCGGTCCGCTCGATCAGCTGCAACACCTGGTGGCGCGCGCCAACCGGCGCGACCAGCCGGCCGCCGATCGCCAGTTGCTCGAGCAAGGCTTGCGGCACTTCCAGCCCGGCTGCGGCGAGGATGATGCCATCGAACGGCGCAGCCTGCGGCAAGCCAAGCATACCATCGCCGTAATGCAGGCGGATATTGGCAATGCGCATAGGCCGCAGATTGGATTTCGCCAGTTCGTGCAGCGGCTTGATGCGCTCGATTGAATACACTTCCTTTGCCACCAGCGACAGCACCGCGGCCTGGTAGCCGCAGCCTGTGCCGATTTCCAGTACCCGGTCCATGACGCCGCCATTGCTGTTGGCGCGCATGACTTCGATCATGCGCGCCACGATATACGGCTGGGAAATGGTCTGATGATAGCCGATCGGCAGCGAGGCATCGATGTAGGCCTGGCTGGCCAGCGCCGGCTCCATGAACAAGTGCCTTTGCACTTCCATCATGGCCGCCAGCACCTTGACGTCACGCACACCCTGCTTTGTCACGCGCTCAACCATTGCCTTGCGCACTGCTACGGATACCATTGGCGCCGCCCGTGCGCCGGACGGCGCGAACGATGCAGCCGAATTGCCGGAACCTGTCTGGACCGCCGGCTTCGCCGCCCCTGCCGACTTGACAGCCTTGCCGGCAGTTGCGGCGAGCGCGTCGCGCAAACCATGCTGGGCAGCATTGCGGGTTGCGGTCTGGCCGGAAGTCGCCTCGCCCGGCCGGCGCGCCGACGGCCCCGGCGTTTCCACCACCGAAGACAAGGACAGCGGAAAACGCCGGGTCTTGTCAGTCATGACAAGCTCTGGCCAGCGCATCAAGTTGCGCGACATGGGTAAGATCGATTTGCAGTGGCGTGATCGAGACATTGCCAGCCGCGGTCGCATGGAAATCCGTGCCCTCCCCGGCATCGCGGGCGGCGCCGGCAGGGCCGATCCAGAAAATTTCACGGCCATGCGGATCCTGGGCGCGGATCACGGCCTCCGATTGATGCCGCTTGCCGAGCCGGGTCGGGACGATCTTGCCAAGCTTGCCGTAAGGCAGGTTGGGAATATTGACATTCAACAGATACGGTTTTTGCAGGGCGTCGAAGTGCCGCTCGACGATTTCGCGGGCCTTGCGGGCAGCTGCATCGAGCTCTTTCCAGCCCTTGTCGACCTGCGAAAAGGCGAGCGCCGGAATCCCGAACAGATAGCCTTCGGTGGCTGCGGCCACGGTGCCCGAATACAGCGTATCGTCGCCCATGTTCTGCCCCTGATTGATGCCGGAGACGACCAGGTCCGGCTTGTAAGAGAGCAGCCCGGTCAGCGCCACGTGCACGCAATCGGAAGGCGTCCCATTGACGAAATAAAAACCGTTGGCCGCCCGGAACACGGATAACGGCCGATCCAGGGTCAATGAATTCGACGAGCCGGAGCGGTTGCTGTCCGGTGCCACCACAGTGATTTCGGCGATCGGCGCCAAAGCTTCCGCCAAGGCAATAATGCCCGGCGCAAGATAACCGTCGTCGTTACTGACAAGAATTTTCATACGCAGATTTTACCTGAAGCAATCTCCGCCACCGATGAACATTCAATGAAATTCAATCCGGCACGCCATCGGCAAGCGGACTCGGCGCATCCGCCGCGCCGGCAAAAAATGCCTGGACATCGGCAAGAGCGCGGGTCCGCTTGAAGGGCGGCAGGCTTTGCCAGATGCGCCGGCCATACGGCTTGGAGATCAGCCTGGGGTCGCAGATCACCAGCACACCGCGGTCGGCTTCGTCGCGGATCAGGCGCCCGGCGCCCTGCTTCAGGGTGATCACCGCTTCCGGCAACTGGTGGTGGACAAAGCCGTTCAGGCCGCGCCGCTCCAGCGCCTCGATGCGCGCGGCCAGCACCGGGTCGTCCGGCGGCGCAAACGGCAGCTTGTCGATGATCACCAGCGACAAGGCTTCACCGCGCACGTCCACCCCTTCCCAGAAACTCTGGCTGCCGATCAGCACGGCATTGCCGGCGCTGCGGAAACGATCCAGCAATTCGGTGCGCCCGGCTTCGCCCTGCACCAGCAACGGGAATGGCAACTTGCGTGCCTCGAATTCGGCGCGCAGACGTTCGGCGGCGCGGTTGACCGCACGGATGGTGGTACACAACAGGAAAGTGCGGCCACCGGCGGCTTCGATCAGCGGCAGCGCCATGTCGACCACTGCATCGGTGTAGCCGGGCGAGTTCGGCTGCGGCAGTCCATCAGGCACGTACAGCAAGGCTTGCCTGCCATAGTCGAACGGACTCGGCCAGCTCCGCGCCGGCGCATCGGACAAGCCCATTTGCGAGGCGTAATGATGGAAATCGTTCTTCACCGCCAGCGTCGCCGAAGTAAATATCCAGGCGCGCGGGGTAGCCTCTCGCTGCCGGGAGAAAATCGGCGCGATCGACAGCGGGGTCTTGTTCAGTTGCAGCGACGAAGCGAAGGCTTCCACCCAGACGACCGCCTTCAGATCTTGCTCGGCATGGCCGGCCGCTTCGCTGTCCGTCTTCCAGGCTGCCAGCTTCGCTGCCAGTTCATGGGCACGCACGCGGCACTGCTCGATGGTTTCGGCGCGCTCGGCCTGCGCCTGCAGCACCACGATCATGCCGTCGAGCTCCGACATGAGCTTGGCCAGCGCAGGAAAGAACGGGCTGGAAGGGGCGATCTGGTTGACCGCCAGGCGCACGATATCCTGCGAAAACGCCAGCCGCAAATCGCGCGCGGCGCGCTCGACCGGCGCCACCACTTTGGGCCATTCGCCATCGCGCGCATGCGACAAGCCTTCGGCCAGCACATCACGGCACAATTCCAGCACTTGCGACGTCGAGACAGTCTCGCCGAAGAACAGCGAAGCCGTTTCCGGCAACTGGTGCGCCTCGTCGAAGACGATGGTATTGGCCGACGGCAGCAACTCGGCGATGCCGGTATCCTTCAGGGCCACGTCGGCGAAGAACAGGTGATGATTGACCACCACCACATCGGCTTGCTGTGCCTCGCGGCGCGCCTTCATGACGAAGCAATCCTGGTAATACTGGCACTCGGCGCCCATGCAGGTATCGCGGGTCGAGGTCACCAGGTTCCACACCAGGGCTGTTTCCGGCACGTGCGCCAGTTCAGCCTTGTCGCCGGTGCTGGTGGTCTTGGTGAAGCGCGATATCTCGCGCAGGTAGCCGACATCCTCGCGCGCGGTGAGGCGGCCGTTCTGCAGCGTGCGCTCGAGGTGGAAGTGGCAGACGTAATTGGCGCGCCCCTTCAGCAAGGCGACCGAAACCGGGGTATTCAGCGCCTTGCGCACGGTCGGGATATCGCGCAGGAACAACTGATCCTGCAGGTTCTTGGTGCCGGTGGAAATGATCACCTTGCCACCCCACAGCAGCGCCGGCGTCAGGTAAGCGAAGGTCTTGCCGGTACCGGTACCGGCTTCGGCGATCAGGCTGCCCTGCTGCGCGATCGCCTCGGCGATCGCCTTGGCCATTTCGGTTTGCGACTGACGCGAACGGAAGCCCGGGACGGCCTGCCCCAGCAGACCGCCGGCATCAAACAATTGCTCGACTTCCTGGTCATGCACACCTGGGTTGCCGGGGGAGGGATTATCTTGGGTCAAGGTGATTCTGTAACAAATACGGCGCGGGGCGCCGCCGGGATTGGAACCAGGCCCCGGAGCGGGCCGCGGATCAGGCAGGTATATCGGGAATCAATTGCATTTTCAGCAATGTAATATGATCTTTCAACTGCAGCTTGCGCTTTTTCAAGCGCCGCAATTGCAGCTCCTCCGGGCGCGCATCCAGCGCCAGCATGCCGATCACGGCATCCAGGTCGCGGTGCTCGACTTCCAGCTCGATGATACGACGTTGAATGTCTTCCACGGAGGTTTTGCTCATTCCGTTGCTTTTATAAAAAATTTTTCACAATAATTCACAATTCCACCCGTCATGCTTGGCGCATGTGATAATTATTTCGTACTATATGCTCATTGCCAATGCGCAGTGTAATCCACCCCGACGTATGAGCCAATACAAGATTGAAGCAGGCACAGCCCAGCACATAGGCGACCGATCAGAACAACAAGACCGGGCCGCAGTTTTTTCTGCGCCCAAGGCCCCCGGCTACATGATGGCGGTGCTGGCCGACGGCATGGGCGGCAAGAGTGGCGGATCAATGGCGGCTGAGCAAGTTATCCGCACTGCCAAGCAGAATTTCGACCTATTCTCGCCGCAGACCGATACGGTCGAGCAGATGCTCAAGACCATCGTCCATGAAGTCCATACCCTCATCAAGCTGACCGGTTTTTCAGCCGAAAAACATCCGCACAGCACCATGGTAGCGCTGGTAATCACGCCCGACAAATCCGCAATCTGGGCCCATGTCGGCGATTCACGGCTATATCGTTTCAGCGGCCCCAATTTCGCCGAGCACACTATCGACCATTCTTACGTCGAACAATTGCTCAGCCAGGGCAAAGTTAATCGCCAGGAAGCCAAAGGCCACAGACTGGCCCATGTCCTGGTCAATGTGCTGGGCAGCGACAATCAAGAACCATATGCAACCATCGGCCGGCACGACGGCCTGAGAGCCGGCGACACCTTTCTGCTTTGCTCCGATGGCCTCTGGCATTACTTCAGCGATGCTGAACTGGGGGCGGCGATCGCCATGAACACGCCGCGCCAGGCTTCCGAGATGCTGATCAAGAAAGCCCGCGAACGGGCCGCCGGGACAGTTGCCGACAACTGCACCCTGGCCATCGTCAAGCTGATCACACCGCCACAGGAATCGCGCAATTACACTGTTGGAAAAATGGGCCGGGCAGTCTGAAACAGGAGCGCCACGCTATCCTTAACGGACGGGTGCCGACTGCCCGGCAGGCTTGGCCGGCTCTGCAGGCTGGACGGGTACAGGAGCGGCTGGCTTGCCGGTCTGTTTGGATTGTTTCTGTGCCTTTTTCTCAGCCAACTCCCTTTGCCGCTCGGCTGCCTCTTTCTGTTTTCTCTCATAAGCCGCAATATTTTTGGCGCGCTCTTGTTCTTTGCCGGCATTTTCCAGGCGCAGGCGTTGCAGCTTTTCCTCATGGCGCTGCAGCCGGTTGTCCGGAACACCTGCGCTAGTCGCTTGCCTGGCTTGTCCCTCCTGCTCCCGCCTGGCACTCTCAGTCGCCTTGCGGGCAGCCTTTTCTTCGTTTTCCGGCTGCTGCCTCAGGCGCTCCTGCGCTTCCGCCTCGGATTTGATACGCAGTTCTTCCAATGCCTTGTCACGCTGAGCTACCCGATCCTGGCGCAGGAATGCGCCAGCCTCCAGGTCAATCGGCCGCAGCGCAGCCATGCCCCCCCGCTGCTCTTCCTTGGCCTTGTCGATGCAGCTATTGGTAAAGAATTTTTCATAACAGGCGCTCTCCGCGGCGGCGAATTGCACAGCGAGCATGCTACGGACGCGTGCCAAGTCGACTTTCGCCTGCTCGGCCACGTCTACCGAGTTGATCGAACCCCGCGGATAGCGTGCAGACATGGCCGCGACGCTCTCTGCCGCGGCCGATGGCAGCAGTGGTGCCTTTTGCTGCTGCTGGGCATTATCCGGCAGCGGTTGTGCATTGTCCTGCTGCGCCAGTGCCGGCTGGGCCAGAAGCAGGCCAAGCATCAAGGCAGTCAGGGCACGTGAGAATAGGATGGCGGCCATGGTGGATACAGTCCTTGTCGGGTTTGCTCAGGCGATCGCATCGGCGATTTCGCGCCGGTGCGACTCCATGTATTCGCGCGACTGCATCTCGATGATGCGCGAGACAGTGCGGTGGAATTCGGTCGCCAGCACGCCTTCTGTGTAGAGCTCCTCGGGCGGCACTTCGGCCGACATCAGCAGCTTGACCTTGCGGTCGTAAAACACGTCGATGAGCCAGGTGAAGCGTCGCGCTTCAGACGCCATCGCTGACGTCATGCGCGGAATGCCCGACAGGATCACGGTGTGGAAGCGGCTGGCAATATCCAGATAATCGTTTTGCGAGCGCGGCGAGCCGCACATGGTGGCGAAATCGAACCAGATCACGCCGCCGGCGCGCCGCAGCGTATGGATCTCGCGTCCTTCGACGATGATGTGCGGCTCCTCGTCGGCGCATTCGGCAATCGCCTTGAAGGCGTGGCGCAAGGCGCGGTCGGTCTCGGCGCCGAGCGGCGTCAGGTAGCTTTGCACCTGTTCCAGCGAGCGCTTGCGATAATCATTGCCAGCATCGACGTTCAGCACGTCGAGTTTATGTTTAAGCAAGGCAATCGCCGGCAGCATGCGATCGCGGTGCAAGCCGTCCGGATACAGTGCATCCGGGGCGTAATTGGAGGTCATGACAAAGGTCACGCCATTTTCGAACAAGGCCTTGAGCAGGTTGTACAGGATCATGGCATCGGCGATATCCGAGACATGAAATTCGTCGAAGCAGATCAGACGGTACTTCCTGGCAATGCGGCGCGCGACTTCATTGAGCGGGTCGGCCACGCCTTTGAGGTCATCGAGCTGTTTGTGCACGCCATGCATAAATTCGTGGAAGTGCACACGCGTCTTGCGCACCACCGGCACCACGCTATAAAAACTGTCCATCAAAAACGACTTGCCGCGGCCGACCCCGCCCCACATATAGACGCCGCGCGGCACTTCCGGGCGCCTGATCATGCGCTTGAGCTTGGTGGAACGGTCTGCCTTGTATACCCGCCACTCATCAAAAGACTGCTGCAGGCGCGCTACCGCACGCAACTGCGCCGGATCGGACGCGTAGCCGCGCTGCTGGAGCGCAGCATCATAAAACTCCTGGACATTCATCAATTTTGCATTCATTACAAGGGGGTCATTTCCACGGCAATTTGCGACGGGTAACTGCCGACGCTGCCGCCGCCGAGTGGCAAGCTGAAACCAACACTGCCGCCGGCATGCCCGCCGCCACCGCCCATGCCGATGCCGAGGCTGGTGCCGGAAGAAGCATAGGGGGATGGCCGGAACAGAAATTCCGAAGTGCGGTAACCGGCCTTGTTGCACACTACGCGCAAATCGCCATTGACGCCGCCGGTATTCACTCTGGCCGGCGTTACCACTTGCCACGAGCCGCTGCCATTGCTGACGACGCAAGAGGCGCCGACCAGGACTTGCTGGCGGCTGGTGGTTTCGATCGTGATGTCTTTTTCGCCGGCATCCAGGCTGGCACAGGCTGCCAGAGCCAACGGCAATGCAAGAATCAAATAACGCATGGTTGGCTCCGGTGCCCTTGCAGGCTTACTGCAAGGATGATTAAAAGTTCAGCGCGCGCTTGTCGACAGCCAGCGCCGCTTCCTTGGTCGCTTCCGACAGCGATGGATGCGCATGGCAGATGCGGGCAATATCTTCCGAGGACGCACGGAATTCCATTGCGACCACAGCTTCGGAGATCAGTTCCGAAGCCATCGGGCCAACGATATGCACGCCGAGGATTTCATCGGTCTTCGCATCGGCGAGGAATTTCACCATGCCGGAAGTATCACCCAAGGCGCGCGCGCGGCCATTGGCCAGGAACGGGAAAGTGCCGGCCTTGTACGCCACGCCTTCGGCCTTCAGTTGCTGCTCGGTCTTGCCGACCCAGGCGATTTCCGGCGACGTATAAATTACCCACGGAATCGTGTTGAAGTTGACATGACCATGCTGGCCGGCGATACGTTCAGCAACAGCAACGCCCTCTTCTTCCGCCTTGTGCGCCAGCATCGGACCGCGCACCACGTCGCCCACCGCCCAGACGTTCGGCAGGCTGGTCTTGCAGTCGCCATCGACGGCAATAAAGCCGCGCTCGTCGAGCTTCAGGCCCACGCCGTCGGCATTCAGTCCGGTGGTATTGGGCACGCGGCCGATCGAGATGATCAGCTTGTCGAACACCGCCTTGTGTTCCTTGCCGGCAGCATCGGTATACTCCACCGAGACATCTTTCTTGCCGGCAGTGATTGCACCGATCTTGACGCCGAGGTTGACTTCCAGGCCCTGCTTGGCCAGCAATTTTTGCGCTTCCTTGGCGATCTGCTCGTCGACTGCGCCGAGGAAAGTCGGCATGGCTTCCAGCACAGTCACTTCGGCGCCGACGCGACGCCAGACGCTGCCCATTTCCAGGCCAATCACGCCGGCGCCGATCACGCCCAGCTTCTTCGGCACGGCATCGATGGCCAGCGCGCCGGTATTCGACAGAATCAGCTTCTCATCGAAAGGCGTGCCGGGCAATGCGCGCGGATTCGAGCCGGTCGCGATCACGACATGCTTGCCGGTGATCGTCTCTTCGGTAGCGCCCGTCACCTTGACGGTGTAGACGCCGCCTTCGGCCTTGTCGAAGGCGCCGCGACCGTGGAAAAAGGTGACCTTGTTTTTCTTGAACAGGTACAGGATGCCGTCATTGTTTTGCTTGACGACGTTGTCCTTGCGGGCAAGCATCTGCTTCAGGTTCAGGCCCAGGCCCTTGACCTCGATGCCATGCTCGGCGAAGCCGTGGCTGGCGTGCTCGTAATGCTCGGACGACTGCAGCAGCGCCTTCGAGGGAATGCAGCCGACATTGGTGCAGGTGCCGCCTGGCGCCGGGGCGCCCTTGTCGTTTTTCCACTCGTCGATACAGGCGGTTTTAAAACCCAGCTGCGCGGCACGGATGGCCGCGATATATCCGCCGGGACCTGCGCCGATCACCACGACATCAAATTCTTTAGACATTGTCTCGTTCCTTATATGTAAAAAAACACGCGGCGGCAGAGTTGCCATTGAGCCGCGTGTCGCACATCGATTCCGATTCGATTACAGGTCCAGCAGCAGGCGTGCCGGATCTTCCATGGCTTCCTTCATCGCCACCAGGCCCAGCACCGCTTCGCGGCCGTCGATGATGCGATGGTCGTACGACATCGCGAAATAGTTCATCGGACGGATCACGATCTGGCCATTTTCGACCACGGCGCGATCCTTGGTGGCATGGATGCCCAGGATCGCCGATTGCGGCGGATTGATGATCGGAGTCGACAGCATGGAACCAAACACGCCGCCATTGGAAATCGAGAAAGTGCCACCCGACAGGTCATCCAGGGTCAGCTTGCCATCCTTGGCCTTGGCGCCGAATTCGCCGATTTTCTTTTCGATGTCAGCGATCGACATCTGATCGGCATTGCGCAGGACTGGCACCACCAGGCCGCGCGGCGAGCCGACTGCGACACCAATGTCGAAATAGCCGTGATAGACGATGTCATTGCCATCCACCGAAGCGTTCAGGACCGGATATTTCTTCAGGGCGGCAACGGCAGCCTTGACGAAGAAGGACATGAAGCCCAGCTTGACGCCGTGTTCCTTCTCGAACTTGTCCTTGTACTTGTTGCGCAGGTCCATGACCGGCTGCATATTGACTTCGTTGAAGGTCGTCAGGATGGCGTTGGTCGCCTGCGACTGCAGCAGACGCTCGGCGATACGGGCGCGCAGACGGCTCATCGGCACGCGCTCTTCCGGACGGTCGCCCAGGTTCAGGCTGACAGGTGCGGCGACTTGCTGCAAGGCTGGCTTGGCAGCAGCGGCAGGTGCTGCCGCGGCGGGCTTCTTCTCCAGCGCGCCGATCACGTCGCCCTTGGTGATACGGCCATCCTTGCCGGTGCCGGCGACCTGTGCAGCGGACAACTGGTTATCGGCAAGCATCTTGGCAGCAGCAGGCATGGCGATAGCGGCAGTCGACGGTGCGGCTGCGGCGGCCACGGACGCTGCCGCAGGTGCTGCAGCCGCAGGCGCGACGGCGGCCGGTGCGGTGGCGCCAGCGGTAGCTTCGGTATCGATCAGCGCGATCACTTCGCCGGCAACCACAGTGCTGCCGTCGCCACGAACGATTTCGGTAATCACGCCAGCCGATGGTGCCGGCAATTCCAGCACGACCTTGTCGGTTTCGATGTCGATCAGATTTTCATCGCGGGCGACTGCTTCGCCTGCTTTTTTATGCCACTGCAACAGGGTTGCCTCGGCAACCGATTCCGACAACTGCGGAACTTTCACTTCGATAATAGCCATGTAACTCTCCGTTTCTGGTTGTTCAGGCGGCGCGCCAGTTTCTGGCGCGCCGCCGGGGTGTTATTTAGTCAGGACGAAACCCTTGAGCTTGGAAAATGCCTGGTCCAGCAAAGCCTTCTGCTGCGCATAATGCTTGTCGTAGTAACCGACTGCCGGCGATGCGCTGGCAGGACGACCGGCATAGGCAAGCTTGTGGCCTTCGTCCAGATTTTCGAAAATGTTGTGCTGGATCTGGAACCAGGCGCCCTGGTTTTGCGGCTCGTCCTGCGCCCACACCAGTTCGGTCATGTTCGGGAATTTTTTCAATTCCGCGGCGAAGGCCTTGTGCGGGAACGGATACAGCTGCTCGATACGGACGATGGCCGTATCGGTCTGGCCACGCTCCTTGCGACCATTGACCAGGTCGTAATACACCTTGCCGGAGCAGGCAATCACGCGCTTGACTTTCTTGGCGTCGATTTTCTGGTCAACTTCACCGATCACGGTCTGGAACGAACCATTGACGAGGTCGGACAAGGGCGAGCCGGCATCCTTGTTGCGCAACAGCGATTTCGGCGTCAGGATGACCAGAGGCTTCCGGAACAGACGGATCATCTGGCGACGCAGCAGATGGAAAATCTGCGCCGAGGTGCTGGGCTGGACAACTTGCATGTTGTTGTCCGCACACAGTTGCAGGAAACGCTCGGGACGCGCCGACGAGTGCTCCGGACCCTGGCCTTCATAACCGTGCGGCAGCATCATCACCAGACCCGATGCCCTGCCCCATTTCACTTCGCCGGAGCTGATGAACTGGTCGATGACCACTTGCGCGCCGTTGACGAAATCGCCGAACTGCGCTTCCCAGATGGTCAGGGTATTCGGCTCTGCCGAAGAATAGCCGTATTCAAAACCCAGCACTGCCTCTTCCGACAGCACCGAGTCGATCACCAGGAAACGCGCCTGGGAGTCGGAAACGTTTTGCAGAGGAATATAGCTGCCGGCATCCCACTTCTCACGATTTTGATCATGCAAAACGGCATGGCGATGGGTAAAGGTACCGCGGCCGGCGTCCTGGCCGGTCAGGCGAATCGCATAACCGGACGACACCAGCGAGGCAAATGCCAGATGCTCGCCCATGCCCCAGTCCAGGTTGATCTCGCCACGGCCCATCGCGGCGCGGTCTGCCAGCACTTTCTCGACCAACGGGTGCAGCTTGAAGTTTTCCGGGCTGGTGGTAATGCGGGTTGCCAGACGCTGCAATTCAGCCAGCGGCACGCCGGTGTCGGCGGCATCGGTCCACTTGCGATTCAGGAAAGGCATCCAGTCGACGGCAAACTGGCTCTTGTAGTTGGTGATGACCGGATCGACTGTGTGCTTGCCTTCATCCATCGCGGCACGGTAAGCCGCCACCATGGCGTCGCCGCCATCGGCTGGAATGGTGCCCTGAGCCACCAGCTTGTCAGCGTAGACCTTGCGCGTGCCAGGATGCTTGCCGATCTTCTTGTACATCAGCGGCTGCGTCAGCGCAGGCGTATCGGATTCGTTATGGCCCAGCTTGCGGAAACAGACGATATCGACCACGACATCCTTCTGGAATTCCATGCGGAAATCCAGCGCAATCTGGGTAGCCAGGATCACGGCTTCCGGGTCGTCGCCGTTGACGTGCAGTACCGGCGCCTCGATCATCTTGACGACGTCGGAGCAATAGATCGTCGAGCGCGCATCGCGCGGGTCCGACGTGGTAAAGCCGATCTGGTTATTGATGACGATATGCAGCGTGCCGCCGGTGCCGTAGCCACGGGTTTGTGCCAGGTTCAGGGTTTCCATCACCACGCCCTGGCCGGCGAATGCGGCATCGCCGTGCACCAGGATAGGCAGCACTTGCGCACCCGTCTTGTCGCCACGGCGCACCATGCGCGCCTTGACCGAACCTTCGACGACCGGGTTGACGATTTCCAGGTGCGAGGGATTGAACGCCAGCGACAGGTGAACCGGGCCGCCCGGGGTGGTGACGTCGGACGAAAAACCCTGGTGATACTTGACATCGCCGGCTGGCAAATCTTCCGGAGCGGTATGTTCAAACTCGGAGAACAGATCCTTGGGCGCCTTGCCCAGGATATTGACCAGCACGTTCAGACGGCCGCGGTGCGCCATGCCGATGACGATTTCCTGCACGCCCTTATCACCGGCGCGCTGGATCGCTTCATCCAGCGAAGCGACAAAGCTTTCGCCGCCTTCCACCGAGAAGCGCTTTTGCCCCACGTATTTGGTGTGCAGATAACGTTCCAGGCCTTCGGCTGCCGTCAGGCGCTCAAGAATGTGCTTCTTCTTGTCCGCGGAAAAACTTGGCGAGGAACGGGTCGATTCGAGACGTTCCTGCAACCAGCGTTTTTGTGCCGGATCGCTGATGTACATGAATTCCGCACCAATCGAACGGCAATAGGTATCCCGCAGGGCGTTGACCAGGTCACGCAGCGATGCAGTTTCAGTACCGAAGTAAGTATTGCTGACATTGAATAGGGTATCCATGTCGGCATCGGCAAAACCGTAGAAGCTCGGCTCCAGCTCGGGGATCGGCGTGCGCTCCTGGCGCTGCAGCGGATCCAGGTTGGCCCAACGGGTGCCGAGGAAGCGGTAGGCAGCGATCAGCTGTGTGGCGCCGACGCGCTTGCGACCCATTTCGGCGTCAGCAGAAGCGGTCACGGTGCGGATCGGGCCCTGCTTGGCGCGTTCTGCAAACGAGGCGATGACCGGCGCATGCGCAACGTCAGGCTTGTCCGTGCCATCGACGGCCGGCACATGCTGCATCGCATCGAAGTAGGCGCGCCAGTTGTCGGGAACGGCGCCAGGATTGTTGAGGTACGTCTCGTACAATTCTTCAATGTACGGCGCGTTGCCCCCAAACAGATAGGAGTTGGAACGATACTGCTGCATCATACTGCTCACCTTTCTTCGCGCTTCGCGAGATTAGCGGGTTAATTTAACCTTCCGCGACACGGCCTGACCGGTTAGCGGATTGCACATCAAGTTGTGGGGGAAGGGCTAATTGATCTACATTACCAAACTTTGATATCTTTCACAGCATACCATAAAAAAAAGCGAGCCCGGGGGCTCGCTTTTTTGCCTCTCGCCGTTGCGCGAATCAGCGCTTGGCCAGCGGCGGTACGTCGCGGGTCGGGGAACCGACGAACAACTGACGCGGACGGCCGATCTTTTGCTCGGGGTCGGAAATCATTTCGTTCCACTGGGCGATCCAGCCGACGGTACGCGCCATCGCGAAGATGCCGGTAAACAGCGACACGGGGATGCCCAGCGCCGACTGCACGATGCCCGAGTAGAAGTCGACGTTCGGGTACAGCTTGCGCGACACGAAGTATTCGTCTTCCAGCGCGACCTTTTCCAGGGCCATCGCCAGCTTGAACAGCGGATCGTTTTCCAGGCCCAGTTCGTTCAGGACTTCGTAGCAGGTTTCGCGCATCAGCTTGGCGCGCGGGTCGAAGTTCTTGTAGACGCGATGACCGAAACCCATCAGCTTGACGCCGGAGGTCTTGTCCTTGACCTGCGCGATGAACGCCGGGATATTGTCGACCGAGCCGATTTCCTTGAGCATGTTCAATGCGGCTTCGTTGGCGCCACCGTGCGCGGGGCCCCACAGACAGGCGATGCCGGCAGCGATACAGGCGAACGGGTTGGCGCCGGAGGAACCAGCCAGACGCACGGTCGAGGTCGAAGCGTTTTGCTCGTGGTCGGCATGCAGGGTCAGGATGCGGTCGAGCGCGCGCACCAGCACGTCGTTGACCTTGTACTCCTCGCACGGATTGGAGAACATCATGTGCATGAAGTTGGCGCTGTACGACAGGTCGTTGCGCGGATAAACGAACGGCTGGCCGATCGAATACTTGTAGGCCATGGCGACCAGGGTCGGCAACTTGGCGATCAGGCGGATGGCCGACACTTCGCGATGATGCGCGTCGGTGATGTCCAGCGAGTCATGGTAGAACGACGACAGGGCGCCGACTGTACCGACCAGCACCGACATCGGGTGGGCGTCGCGGCGGAAACCACGGAAGAAGAATTGCATCTGCTCGTGCACCATGGTGTGGCTGGTGACGGTGGAAACAAACTCGGCTTTCTGCGCAGCGTTCGGCAGCTCGCCGTTCATCAGCAGGTAGCAGGTTTCCAGGAAGTCGCAATTGACCGCCAGTTGTTCGATCGGATAACCGCGATACAGCAACTCGCCCTTGTCGCCATCGATGTAGGTGATCGAGGAATTGCAGGATGCCGTCGACATGAAGCCCGGATCGTAGGTGAACTTGCCGGTAGCGCCATACAACTTGCGAATGTCGATCACGTCCGGACCAACAGTGCCCTTGTAAATGGGCAAATCAAGCGATGGAGACCCGTCGGAAAACGACAGCGTGGCTTTTGTATCGGAGTTGGTCATGGCTCTTCCTTCAAATCACCTGGGGTGAATCGGTTGTTAAAATGGTAAACAAAACGGCAAACACTACCCTGGTCAGGCTACCCGCAGCCTGACCAGCAATGCATGAACGTGCGGCAAGTCCGCTTCGCCTTGCGGCTCCTTGCGCGACAACAGTAAGTCCATCAAGTCGTTGTCGGCCAATTCCATCAAGCGGGAAAACGCATCCACCTCTTCATCGCTCAGGGTGGTTTCATGCGCATCCAGAAAGCGCGAGATGATGATGTCGTTTTCCAGCAAGCCGCGACGCGCGCGCCAGCGTAACCGGGCGCGCTTTACGGGATCGGATTGATGTGTATCTGACATTGCGTCGAGATTTCGCCAATCGCCTTAAGCGGCGCGGCGAACCATCAATTCCTTGATCTTGCCAATCGCCTTGGTCGGGTTCAGGCCCTTCGGGCAGACATCGACGCAATTCATGATCGAGTGGCAACGGAACAGGCGGTACGGATCCTGCAGGTCGTCCAGACGCGCACCGGTGGCTTCGTCGCGGCTGTCGGCGATGAAGCGGTAGGCTTGCAGCAGGCCGGCCGGACCGACAAACTTGTCCGGATTCCACCAGAACGACGGGCAGGATGTCGAGCAGCAGGCGCACAGAATGCACTCGTACAGGCCGTCGAGCTCTTCGCGCTCGGCCGGCGACTGCAGACGCTCCTTTTCTGGCGGGATCTGCTCGTTCATCAGGTACGGCTTGATCGAGTGATACTGCTTGAAGAACTGGGTCATGTCGACGATCAGGTCGCGGATGACGGGCAGGCCCGGCAGCGGACGCAGCACGATCGGCTCGCTCAGTTCGTTCAGGTTGGTGGTGCAGGCCAGGCCGTTCTTGCCATTGATGTTCATGGCGTCGGAACCGCACACGCCTTCCCGGCAGGAGCGGCGCAGCGCCAGGGAGTCGTCAACGTCGGCCTTGATGCGCTGCAGCGCGTCCAGCAGCATCTTGTCGGTATCCTTCAGCTCGACCGTCAGGTCTTGCATGTAAGGCTTGCTGTCCTTGTCCGGATCGTAGCGATAGATTTGAAATTTCAGTGTACGTGCCATTTTTTTCTTACCTTAGAATGTGCGTGGCTTGGCCTTGAAGGACTCCACCGTCAGCGGCTTGGTGGTGACCGGCTTGTAGTCCAGGCGGTTGCCTTCCGAATACCACAGGGTGTGCTTCATCCAGTTTTCGTCGTCGCGCTTTTCGTAGTCGCGATGCGCATGCGCGCCACGCGATTCCTTGCGGGCAGCTGCCGAAACGATGGTTGCCTTGGCGGTTTCGATCAGGTTATCGAGTTCCAGCGCTTCCATGCGGGCGGTGTTGAACACCTTCGACTTGTCCTTGAACGAAACATGCTTGCGACGCTCGTCGAGCTTCATGATTTCCTGCACGCCGGCCTGCAGCAGTTCGTCGGTACGGAACACGCCGCAATACTTCTGCATCGTCGAGCGGATATCGTTGGCGACATCCTGCACGCGCTCGCCGCCGGTGCTGTTTTCCAGGCGATTCAGGCGCGACAGGGCGAAGTCGGCGGCATCGGCCGGCAGCGGCTTGTGGCTCTTTTGCTTGAGGTTGCTGGCGACGATGTGGTTGCCTGCTGCGCGGCCGAACACCACCAGGTCGAGCAGCGAGTTGGTGCCCAGGCGATTGGCGCCGTGCACCGACACGCAGGAGCATTCGCCGATCGCGTACATGCCGTTGACCACTTCGGCGGGGTTGCCATTCTTCGGCGCGACCACCTGACCATAGATGTTGGTCGGAATGCCGCCCATCTGATAGTGAATGGTCGGCACGACAGGGATCGGCTCCTTGGTGGCATCGACGTTGGCGAACTTGTGGCCGATTTCCAGGATCGACGGCAGGCGTTTCTGGATGGTATCGGCGCCGATGTGGCGCAGATCCAGCAGCACGTGATCCTTGTTCGGACCGCAGCCGCGGCCTTCCTTGATTTCCTGGTCCATCGAGCGCGACACGAAGTCGCGCGGCGCCAGGTCTTTCAGGGTCGGAGCATAACGCTCCATGAAGCGTTCGCCGTTGGAGTTCAGCAGGATGCCGCCCTCGCCGCGCACGCCTTCGGTGATCAGCACACCGGCGCCGGCAACGCCGGTCGGGTGGAACTGCCAGAATTCCATGTCTTCCAGCGGCAGGCCGGCGCGTGCCGCCATGCCGATGCCGTCACCGGTGTTGATGAAGGCATTGGTGGAAGCCGCGAAGATGCGGCCGGCACCGCCGGTGGCAAAAATCGTGGTCTTGGCTTCGAGGATCATGACGTCGCCGGTTTCCAGCTCCAGCGCCACCACGCCGACGATATCGCCTTCGGCGTCACGGATCACGTCGATCGCCATCCATTCGACGAAGAAATGGGTCTTGGCGCGAACGTTACGCTGGTACAGCGTGTGCAGCAGCGCGTGGCCGGTACGGTCGGCGGCGGCGCAGGCGCGCTGCACCGGCTTCTCGCCGAAGTTGGCGGTATGGCCGCCGAACGGACGCTGGTAAATGGTGCCGTCGGCGTTACGGTCGAACGGCATGCCGAAGTGTTCCAGCTCGTAGACGACCTTCGGCGCCTCGCGGCACATGAATTCGATTGCATCCTGGTCACCCAGGTAGTCGCCGCCCTTGACGGTATCAAACATGTGCCAGAACCAGCTGTCCTCGGCCATGTTGCCCAGCGAAGCGCCGATGCCGCCCTGTGCGGCAACGGTGTGCGAACGGGTAGGAAATACTTTCGACAGCACGGCGACGTTCAGGCCGGCTTCAGCCAGCTGCAGCGAAGCGCGCATGCCGGAACCGCCGGCGCCGATGATGACGGCGTCGAAACGACGGGTTGGAATGGTGGATTTAGATGCTGCCACGGTTAAGCTCTCCAGATAATCTGCGCCGCCCAGCCGGCACAACCAATCAGCCACGCCAGGGTGGCAACTTGTAATACGAGTCGCAGTGCGACCGACTTGGTGCAATAGTCCATCCAGATATTGCGCATGCCGACCCACGCGTGATACACCAGCGACAAAAATGTCACAAAGGTAGCGATCTTGAACCACTGATGCGCAAACAGCCCGGCCCAGCCTTCATAGCTGAAATTCGTGCCGGACAGGAAGGCCACCAGAATGATGACTGTGTACAGCGCCATGATGATCGCGGTGACGCGCTGCGCCATCCAGTCCTTCAGGCCATAGTGGGCGCCGACGACCAGACGCTTTGGTCCGATATTGTTATTTGCCATTTTTTAAAACACTCCAAACAGTTTCAATGCAACCAGCAGCGCCAGCGGCAGGCTGATGGCCAGCACCGTAGCGGCGGACTTGCGGCCGGCTTCCTTGTTGACGCCAACGTGGAAATCCATGAGCAGGTGACGGATACCGGCGCAGAAGTGATGCAGATAAGCCCACGACAAGGCCAGGATCAGCACCTTGACCAGTCCGTGCGAGGCGTAGCCCCGGAGGTAATCAAATGACATCTCGGATGTCAGGCTCAGATCGAGCAGATACAGCACGAATGGCAGCAGCAGGAACATCAATGCCCCGCTACCACGGTGCAGGATCGATACCTTCGCTGCCAGCGGCAACCGGTAACTCAGCGCCTGGGCAAAGGTCATGGGACCAAACTGCCGGCGGTTATTTTTTTCAGGTTCAGACATTTCAAGACCTCTCACTTGTAACAATTCCGTAATTTTCGCTTATTTCGGCAAAGCTCACCAGCGTGCTATTGTAGCTCGCTAGAAATAATTTTTCTTGTCTAAACTAACTCAGCTCATTCTGGTAGTGATGGGTATCCGTCACGTAAAGGCAGCGCCGCACTTCCACAGGCTTGTCGCCATAGGTAAAAGACACCCGCTCCACACTCAGCAAAGGCTTGCCTGGCGCGACCTCCAGCAACTGCGCAGCATGCGCGTCGGCGCTCACGGCACGCAGTTGCTCAGTGGCACGAATCATGCGCGTGCCAAACTCGGTCTCGAACAAACCGTACATCGGCCCCTTGTATTCAATCAGGCGCTCCGCGGTAAGACCTTTGAAGAGCACACCGGGCAGCCACAACTCTTCCAGAATGGTAGGTATGCCTTCAAACGACTGGACACGCTTGATGAAAATCATGGGATCGCCGGATTTCACCGCCAGCAGGCGCGCGACCTCGGCCGGTGCGCGCAGGCGCTTGACATCGATAACCCGGTTCTCGGCACTGTGCGGCGTACCCTCGTCAGGCATCAGCCGCAGGAAGCGGAATTGCGCGCGCACCTCGTGATGAGTCGCCACAAACGTCCCCTTGCCCTGACGGCGCACCACCAGATTTTCGGCAGCCAGCTCGTCGATCGCCTTGCGCACCGTACCCTGGCTGACCTTGAAACGACCAGCCAGCTCGACTTCGCTGGGAATCAACTCACCCGGCTTCCATTCGCCGGATTGCAGGCTCTGGGTGATCAGCGCCTTGATCTGCTGATACAACGGGCTGAAGGTGGGAGAAGGCCCCGATACAGATGCTCCCGCGCCTGCGCCGGGCGCAACGCCATTACTCAAGTTGGACAGGACGGAACTCATGTCCACGATTTCACCACAATTCACCCTTTTCCGTCTAGAAAAAATTGCTAGTGATATGTCTTATATAAGATATAAGATAGTCATTGACAGCCAGTTACGCAGCGCCTAAACTCGCGAGCAATATTTACCCGATGCAATTCATCGAGGTCAGGACAGTATTCCACGGCTTTTATTGCCGATGCATCCGAACTGGCTGACTTGACTGGCTTTCGGCAGTATTATTGCGGGATTCCGGATTTATCAACACCGCACCACTTTCATCACCCACTTTGGAGATTCAACATGGCTAAAGCCCCCATGCGTGTCGCCGTTACCGGCGCCGCCGGCCAAATCGGTTATTCCCTGCTGTTCCGCATCGCCAATGGCGACATGCTCGGCAAAGATCAGCCGGTCATCCTGCAATTGCTCGAGATCCCTGACGAAAAAGCGCAAAAGGCGCTCAAGGGCGTGATGATGGAAATCGACGATTGCGCATTCCCGCTGCTGGCTGGCATGACCGCACACAGCGATCCGCTGACCGCATTCAAGGATATCGACGTTGCCCTGCTGGTTGGCGCCCGTCCGCGCGGCCCTGGCATGGAGCGTAAAGACCTGCTGGAAGCCAATGCCCAGATCTTCACCGTGCAAGGCAAGGCGCTCGACGCCGTCGCTTCGCGCAACGTCAAAGTGCTGGTGGTCGGCAACCCTGCCAACACCAATGCCTACATCGCCATGAAATCGGCGCCGAGCCTGCCAGCGAAGAATTTCACCGCAATGCTGCGCCTGGACCACAACCGTGCGCTGTCGCAAGTCGCCGCCAAGATCGGCCAGCCGGTTTCCGCCATCGAAAAGCTGTGCGTCTGGGGCAACCACTCGCCAACCATGTACGCCGACTACCGCTTCGCCACTGCCGGCGGCAAATCGGTCAAGGACCTGATCAACGACCAGGTGTGGAACAAGGACGTGTTCCTGCCGACCGTCGGCAAGCGCGGCGCTGCGATCATCGAAGCGCGCGGCCTGTCTTCGGCTGCATCGGCTGCCAACGCTGCCATCGACCACGTACGTGACTGGGTGCTGGGCACCAACGGCAAGTGGACCACCATGGGCATCCCTTCCGACGGTTCCTACGGCATCCCCGAAGGCACCATCTTCGGCTTCCCGGTCACCACTGAAAACGGCGAATACAAGATTGTCCAGGGTCTGGAAATCGATGCATTCTCGCAAGAGCGCATCAACATCACCCTGAACGAATTGTCGGAAGAGCGCGAAGGCGTCAAGCATCTGGTAGGCTAATCCTGCTACCGACGGCCGGGCGGCGCAAAGCAGCGCGCCGCCCGGCCGCGCTGCAAAACATTTCCGACCACTCCACAATAAATAACGCTGTACATGCATCCTTCCGAAGTCTTATTCCAGGACAAGACCCCGCCGGTGACATTGCCGGTATGTGACCATTACGCCGGCTCTGAAAAGCTGATGCGAAAATCGCTTGCCCTGCAACAAGAAATTGGTCCCCTGTTCGACATCACCTTCGATTGCGAAGACGGCGCCGCAGCCGGCAATGAAGCCGCCCATGCACAACTGGTCGGTGCGCTGATCGCCTCCGACGACAACCGCTTCGGCCGTGTCGGCGCCCGCGTCCATCACTTCGGCAGCGAATTTTTCGAACAGGACGTCAACCTCATCTGCGCAGCTGCCGCTGCCCGCCTGGCCTACCTGATGCTGCCCAAGCCGGAAAGCCTCAAGGATGTCAAGCGCGCTATCGCCATCATCGACAAGATCGCCCGCGAACACGGCCGCAGCAAGCTGTCGGTGCATGTGCTGATCGAAACCCATGGCGCGCTGGCCGATGCCCACGCCATCGCAGCCCTGCCCCAGGTCGAATCGCTGTCCTTCGGCATCATGGATTTTGTCTCCGCGCACTATGGCGCGATCCCCGGCAATGCCATGCGCAGCCCGGGGCAATTCACGCATCCGCTGGTCATGCGCGCAAAACTCGAAATCGCCGCGGCCTGCCATGCACACGGCAAGGTGCCTTCGCATAACGTCACGACCGAAATCAAGGACAGCGCAGTAGTCGCCGGCGATGCCACGCGTGCTTTGGCCGAGTGCGGCTACACCCGCATGTGGAGCATCCATCCGGACCAGATCAAGCCGATCATCAAGGCCATGGCGCCGCGCAGTTCCGAAGTCCAGGAAGCGGCGCAAATCCTGAGCGAGGCGCAAAAAGTGCAATGGGGCCCGATCCAGCACCATGGCAAACTGCATGACCGCGCCAGCTACCGCTATTACTGGACCATCCTGCAGCGCGCAAAACTAGGCGGCATGCCGTTGCCCGATACGGCAGCCGCCCTGCTATAAAATCGGGCACAGCTTATCGTATCAGGGACCACCAACTGCAACTCCCAGAAAAACAGGAAACCAAGACATGAAGAAATTTCTATCCGTATTGATGGCAGCGAGCTTCGGGCTGGCAATGGCGCCTGCCATGGCGGAAACCGCTGCCCCTGCCGCAAAAAAGGCAGCAAAGAAAACCGTCAAAAATGCCTCGGCAAAAAAGACTGTCGCCGCACATGACGACCATGAACAGGATGCCGACGTCAGCGGCACCATCATTACGGAATACGGCTGCGCGCAAGGCCGTCAGATTACCGTGTTCCGCAACCCGACTGATCCGTCGCACGCCGCCATCCGCTGGGGCAACCGCATCAGCCGCATGAATCGCGTCGAGACTGAAAGCGGCGCCGAGCGTCTGGAACATGAAAAACGCGGCCTGGTGTTCATCGGCATCCCGGCCAAGGCGATGCTGCTCGACGCCAAGAACGGCCGCCAGCTTGCCAACGATTGCATGTCGCCGGAACAGGTCGCAGCGAATAAATTGCAGTAAATCTGACGGCCGGAACGCGCGAGCGCCCCGGCCGCAAACGAGTAAGAAGCAACCTAAAACCCGTTAGCAGTTGTCTTGTCATAACTAAGGAGAGGCTATGTCCCGCAACACTCTGAACACGCTCAAGGAATTCCCGATTTCGGGTTCCAAGAAAGGTCAGTTCTACTCGCTGCCCGCACTGGGTAAGAAACTCGGCGTGGATATTTCGCGCCTGCCGGTATCGATCCGTATCGTGCTGGAATCGGTGCTGCGCAATTGCGACGGCAAAAAAGTGACCGAAGAGCATGTGAAGCAGCTCGCGAACTGGGCCCCGACCGCCGCCCGCACCGATGAAATCCCGTTCGTGGTTTCCCGCGTGGTGCTGCAGGATTTCACCGGCGTGCCCCTGCTGGCCGACCTGGCCGCCATGCGTGGCGTCGCCTCCAAGAATGGCAAGAACCCGAAAAACATCGAGCCGCTGGTGCCGGTAGACTTGGTGGTCGACCACTCCGTGCAGATCGACCACTTCCGCGAAAAGAAAGCCCTCGACCTGAACATGAAACTGGAATTCCAGCGCAACAACGAGCGCTACCAGTTCATGAAGTGGGGCATGCAGGCATTCGACACCTTTGGCGTCGTGCCTCCGGGCTTCGGCATCGTCCACCAGGTCAATCTGGAATACCTGGCACGCGGCGTGCACAAGAAAGAAAAAGTCTACTATCCCGACACCCTGGTCGGCACTGACTCGCACACCACCATGATCAACGGCATCGGCGTGGTCGGCTGGGGCGTGGGCGGCATCGAAGCCGAAGCCGGCATGCTGGGCCAGCCGGTGTACTTCCTGACGCCGGACGTGATCGGCGTGAACCTGACCGGCATCCTGCGCGAAGGCGTCACCGCCACCGATCTGGTGCTGACCATCACCGAAATGCTGCGCAAGGAAAAGGTCGTCGGCAAGTTCGTCGAGTTCTTCGGCGAAGGCACCGAGACGCTGTCGCTGACCGACCGCGCCACCATCGCCAACATGGCACCGGAATACGGCGCCACCATGGGCTTCTTCCCGGTTGACGACGCCACCATCGATTACTTCAAGGGCACCGGCCGCACCAAGGCCGAGATCGATGCCTTCGAATCGTATTTCAAGGCACAAAAACTGTTCGGCATCCCGAAATCGGGCGACATCGACTACACTCACGTGGTTGCCCTCGACCTGGGTTCGGTTGCACCGTCCCTGGCTGGTCCTAAGCGTCCGCAAGACCGTATCGAAATCGGCAACGTCAAGTCGACCTTCGCCGACCTGTTCTCCAAGCCGACTTCGGAAAACGGCTTCAACAAGAAGGCAGAAGATCTCGACGCACAGTATGAGACTTCCAACGGCGTCAAGGTCAAGAGCGGCGACGTGCTGATCGCTGCAATCACTTCCTGCACCAACACCTCGAACCCGAGCGTGCTGCTGGCTGCAGGCCTGCTGGCCAAGAAAGCCGTGGAAGCCGGCCTGAAGGTTGCACCGCACATCAAGACTTCGCTGGCCCCTGGCTCGCGCGTGGTGACCAAGTACCTGGAAGCGGCTGGCCTCTTGCCATATCTGGAAAAACTCGGCTTTGGCGTCACTGCCTACGGCTGCACCACCTGTATCGGCAACGCCGGCGACCTGACCCCGGAACTGAACGAAGCCATCGTCAAGAACGACATCGTGGCTTCCGCCGTGCTGTCGGGCAACCGTAACTTCGAAGCGCGGATCCATCCGAACATCCGTTCGAACTTCTTGGCTTCGCCGCCGCTGGTCGTTGCCTACGCCATCGCCGGCAACATGACCCGCGACCTGATGACCGAGCCGGTTGGCCGCGTCAAGGGCAAGGACATCTTCCTGGGCGACATCTGGCCGACTTCGCACGAAATCGCCAAACTGATGAAGTTCGCGCTGAACTCCAAGACCTTCAAGGAGAACTACGCCGACGTCAAGGGCAAGCCGGGCAAGCTGTGGGAAGACATCAAGGGCGTCGCCAAGGGCGAAGTCTACAACTGGCCAACCTCGACCTACATCGCCGAGCCGCCGTTCTTCGACGACTTCACACTGGAACCGAAAGCTGCTGCCACCGGCATCCAGGGCGCGCGCGCGCTGGGCGTCTTCGGCGACTCGATCACCACCGACCACATCTCCCCGGCCGGTTCGATCAAGGACTCCAGCCCGGCAGGCAAATGGCTGCTGGCCAATGGCGTGCAGAAGGCCGACTTCAATAGCTACGGCTCGCGCCGCGGCAACCATGAAGTCATGATGCGCGGCACCTTCGCCAACGTGCGCATCAAGAACCTGATGATCCCGGCCAAGGCCGACGGCTCGCGCGTCGAAGGCGGCATCACGATTCACCAGCCGTCCGGCCGTGAAATGTCGATCTACGACGCCGCCATGGAATACGTCAACGACGGCGTACCGACCATGGTCTTCGGCGGCGAAGAGTACGGCACCGGTTCCTCGCGCGACTGGGCTGCCAAAGGCACCCAGCTGCTGGGCGTGAAAGCGGTTGTGGCCCGTTCGTTCGAGCGTATCCATCGTTCCAACCTGGTGGGCATGGGCGTGCTGCCGCTGCAGTTCCTGGGCGACGACAGCGTGCAGTCGCTGAACATCACCGGCCAAGAGACTTTCGACCTGAAAGGCATCGAGTCCGACATCAAGCCGCAACAGGAAGTCACCCTGGTGATCAACCGTGCCGACGGCAAGAAGCAGGAAGTCAAGGTCCTGCTGCGCATCGACACCCCGATCGAAGTGGACTACTACAAGCACGGCGGCATCCTGCTTTTCGTTCTCAGGCAGCTGCTCGCAGCCTGAGAATTTCAGGCAGAAGAGCCTGCCTGATGGAACCCGCGGTGCGGTCGCACCGCCCGGGTTCTCCGTCGACAGGTCAAAGCAGTACAGGCAGTTCAGCGGGGTCGGCAATGCCGGCCCCGTTTTCTTTTTCCATTGTGTCCATCTGTTTGCGAAAATCGCTACAATGGTTCCAACTTTCTTCAAAAGATTCCACCATGCGCCGTTCGTCCAAGGGGCCTTCCGCCCGCCTTTCCGCCGATAGCCAACGCCTGATCACGCTGTGCAAGGCGCTGATCCTGGCAACCAGCCGGATCGAGGAACGCGCCTGGGAGCGCGACCTCGACGCACTGCTGCACAAGACGCTGCGCCTGGGCCACCAGGCCGACATCGATGCCGCCCTCGACCAACTCTTCAAGACCAAATCCGAAGCGTATGAAGTGCTGATGGATGGTGTCGAAGCCGGCAGCGAATCCTGCGTCATCGAACATGAAGGCAAGCAATTCCAGGCATTGCTGCTTGCCGCGCCGATCCTGGCGTGGACGCGTTTCACGATCGCTTCAGGGCCATTCAGCCAGGACCTCCAGCTCACCCTGTCTGCGCAACTGCAGGCGCACGTGCTGGCCACCGACACGCAACTGGCGATGGCGCCAATGCTGTACTCCATCGATCAATTACCCAAGAGCCATGCAGATACCTTTGCCCTGACCCAGCGCATGGCACAGGCCGCGCTGGCAAAGACACCACTCCGCACGCCGGCGAGCGCGACGGAAACCGTTCCTTTCCTGGCCGATACGCGCTACCTGCTGGCCGTCGTGGTGGCGCCGCTGGGGGCGCCGCTGTTCCGCTGGCAGGAAGCCGCCAATCCAGCCGAACGTTCGGCCGCGCTGGCGCAATGGCAGGCGCAGGGCCAGCCGAGCATTGAGCGCCTGTTGCCCGGTTGCGGCATAGAACTGTTGCTGCCGGATGCCTATTTCATGGCCTGCCGCACTGCCGACAAGCAAATCCGCCCGGCTTCGGTGAAGGCTGCGGTGCATTACCTGACCCATACCCTGAATATCGGCCCCGAAGAGTTGAGCGCAGTGATCGGCGGCTTCGCCGACCCGGCGGGTGATGGCCGTATCGACGAATACCGCATCAGCTACGTGCTGCGTCCGGGCATGGAAGTGGTGTATGGCCTGGTGTGGCCGCTGTATGGCGAAGAAGATGCGCTGGAGGTGATGTCAGGCATGGCCGCCGCCGATGCGCCGCAGACGCCGATTCAGGAAATCACCGCGCTGCTGCGCGAGTCCGGCGTGGTGCACGTCAAGCGCCACGAGGAAATCTTCCCGATGGAATTCTGCGACGATTGCGGTGCGCCGCTGTATTGTGACCTGGAAGGCGAACTGGTCCACCCCGAGATGCCGGAAGACGCAGCACAACCGCCGTCGCATCTGCACTGACACCCGACTACCTGGGTGGCATGCCGCCGCCCTTCACCCTTCCCGGCTGACGTGCCGCAAGATCGGCTGCAGCATCGCTGCCCCCAGGCGCGCACTGCGCGCGCCACTCCAGCCCACCGCTACATCCGGCAGATCGGCATTGTCCTTGAACGGCATTTCCAGCGTCAGTGACACGCACTTGAAGGCGTGTCCAATGTATTTGGACGCCAGCGTCAGCATGTCGGCCTGATACTTGCCGGCCTCATACCCTACCCTGGTCTGAAAATCCGGGCTGGCCAGCTTGAAGGCCTCGATGAAAGCCTGTTGCTCGGTGGCCTGATGCGCGCTGAAGTCTTCCAGCATTTCGCAGCCGGCGACGAACACATACGGCAACGCTTCGTCGCCGTGAATGTCGAGGAAGAGGTCGCAGCCGGTTTCGTGGATTTTGTTTTTGACCAGGAACACTTCCGGGCTCGCTGCCATCGACGGCGCCATCCATTCGCGGTTGAGGTTGGCGCCGGCAGCGTTGGTGCGCAGGTTGCCGCGCACCGAGCCATCCGGGTTCATGTTGGGCACGATGTAAAACACCGCTTGCTGCAGCAGGCGTCGCGCCAGCGGATTGGTGCCATCCAGCAGCGCCTCGACCAGCCCCTCCACCAGCCACGCTGCCATCGACTCGCCCGGATGCTGACGGGCGATGATCCAGACCTTTCTGGCGGCGGCAGGATCGCCGATGATTGCCAGGTTCAGGTCGCGCCCGTCCAGGGTGCTGCCAAGATCCGCCACTCTTGCCTGAGGCGCGGCATCGATGCGGCCCAGCAGCGCCAGGTGGCGCTCCCAGGAATACGGCTCGAAATAGGCGTAATAGACGCTGTCATGCGCCGGCGCATGGCTGATCGTCAGTGCATGGCCGTCGTAGGACGTGGGCACGCGGAACCAGTGCTCGCGGTCGTAGCTGGCTACCGCCTGGTAGCCTTCCCAGCCCTGCGGATAAGTCGCCTGTGCCGCATTCAGGATGCGCATGCGGCAATCTTGCCCTGCCCCGCCCTGCAGGCGAAAGTAAAACCATTGCATGAAATCGGCTTGACTATCCTTGCGCAGGTTCAATTCGATGGCGTCAGGGCGCTCGGCGCGGACGACGTCAATGGCGCCGGCATCGAATTGCTGGCTGATCTTGATGGGCATGTAAATTCCTCAGAATGAAATACTATCCAGAAGTTGATCCAGCACTGTAAGCCAGAATGGGCACCGTGTAACAATCTGCGGATAGGGCGTCAGAAATAGCACGCAATGGCACGTTTGCCGATTTGCAATCCGCCACTGATACTCAAAAAACCACCGGACCGGTGGCGATTCCTCCCCTGCACTCACTTTCAGGAGAAATGCATGTCCAAAGTCCTCGTCCTTTATTACTCAACTTACGGTCACATCGAAACCATGGCACAGGCCATCGCCGAAGGCGCCCGTTCGGCCGGCGCCACGGTCGACATCAAGCGGGTTCCTGAAACAGTGCCCGAAGCTATCGCAACAAAAGCACATTTCAAGCTGGACCAGGCCGCCCCCGTCGCAACCGTGAACGATTTGCCCAACTATGATGCCATCATCGTCGGGTGTCCGACGCGGTACGGCCGCATGGTGTCGCAAATGGCGAGCTTTCTCGACCAGGCCGGCGGTCTGTGGGCCAGCGGCGCGCTCAACGGCAAGGTCGGCGGCGCCTTCACATCGACTGCGACGCAGCATGGCGGCCAGGAGGTCACCCTCTTTTCCATCATCACCAACCTCATGCACTTCGGCATGAGCATCGTCGGCCTGCCCTACAGCTATCAGGGGCAAATGTCGCTCGACGAGATCGTGGGTGGCAGCCCCTATGGCGCCACCACCATCGCCGGCGGCCAGGGGCAGCGCCAGCCGAGCCAGATTGAACTCGACGGCGCGCGTTTCCAGGGCAAACTGATCGCCGAGACTGCCAACAAAATCTTCGGAAGCTGAAAACGCTCTCCTGTTCAGCCCTTCGGCATTGCCGCCATCCAGCTCACCAGGCGTTCGAATGGCGCCTCAGTGCGCATGCGCTCGATCCACCATTTGAGCGCGGCGCCTTCCTCGCCCGTGCGCCAGGCCATGTAAAACGTTTCGTCGGGTTTCGGCTCTTCGACACTCTTTTCCACCAGCAATCCATCCGCAATCGCCGCCCGCGCGTAGGGCTCGGGCAAAAAGCCGAAACCGAGTCCGGCGACATGGAAGCGGTACTTGGTGTATAGATCGCCCACCGTCAGCGTATCCTGCCCGAACAGCAGGCCGACGGTGCGCACCGCCATGTGGCGCGCGGAATCGGCAACGGCAATCGCCCGATGCGCGTGCAGATCGGCCTTGTCAAGGCGGCGTGAAATCCCGGCCAACGGGTGGGATGGCGCCACCACAAACACGAACGGCAAGCTGCCGATCGCCTCGGCGATATAGCCGCCGCCCGAAGGGCCTTCACCGGCGGCGCCGACCAGCAGATCGACGCGCCGGTCCAGCAAGGCTTCCCAGGAACCGGACAACACTTCCTGCGCCAGACGCAAGCGCGTCTGATCCGCAACCTGGCAAAAAGCGGCGATATCCTCCTGCAACGCCGCCGCCGAAAACATCGCATCCATGCCGATCGCCAGTTCGGTTTCCCAGCCCGAAGCGACCCGCCGCACGCGCGACTCGAGGTCGCTGGCGGCTTTCAGCAGATAACGCCCCTCCTTCAATAATTCCTCGCCGGCCGGCGTCAGGCTGACCTTGGGCCCCATGCGCTCGAACAGTTGCACGCCAAGCTCATCCTCGAGCTTGGAAACCGTATAGGAAATGGTCGAAGGCACGCGAAACAGTTCTTTCCCGGCGGCGGAAAACGAACCGCGGCGCTCGATCGCGTCGATGATTTGCAAGGCATCCAGGCTGATTCTTAACATTCGATTTTTTCGATTATATATTGGTAAATTTTCCGTTTTTCATTTTAAGCCTGCAAGAGCATACTCTTCACATCGCTTGATTACACAGCAATTCAAGCACAAAAAAAGATGAATAAATAATAATTTATTCAATCGAAATTATTGCACATAAACCCGAACACCCCATTCGATGGAGCACACCATGCTACAGATTCGCAAAAGCAACGCACGCGGCAGGGCCGATCATGGCTGGCTCAGGTCGCAGCATTCGTTTTCCTTCGCCGACTATTTCGATCTCGAGCATATGGGCTTTGGTCCGCTGCGTGTGATCAATGAAGACCAGGTGCATGCCGGCCGCGGCTTTGGCACCCATGGCCACCGCGACATGGAAATCATTTCGTACGTGCTCGATGGCGCCCTGGAGCACAAGGACAGCATGGGCAATGGCTCGGTGCTGCGCTATGGCGATGTGCAGCGCATGAGCGCCGGCACCGGCGTGGCGCACAGCGAATACAACCATTCAAAGACCGAGCCGGTACATTTTCTGCAGATCTGGATCCAGCCGAATGCCAAAGGCATCGCCCCCAGCTATGAAGAAAAGCATTTTGACGCCGCTTCGAAGCAGGGCCGCCTGCGCCTGATCGCATCCAGCGATGGTCGCGACGGCTCCGTGCTGATTCATCAGGATGCGTCGATCTACGCATCGATCATGAACGGCGCCGACCAGCTCAGCCATGCACTGGCGGCAGGACGCATCGCGTATGTCCACGTCGTGCGCGGACAAGTCACTGTCAACGGCACCGCGCTCTCGACAGGTGATGCGCTGAAGCTGAGCGATGAAAGCACGGTCACGCTTGCCCAGGCAGCCGATGCGGAAATCCTACTGTTTGATTTGCCTAACTAATTCTTCAAAGTGCGACATGGGCTTGCTTATCGACGGACACTGGAGCGACCAGTGGTATGACACCGAAGCCACCAAGGGACGCTTCGTGCGCAGCGAAGCGCAATTTCGCAACTGGGTAACCGCAGACGGTTCGCCCGGCCCCACCGGACGCGGCGGATTTGCCGCCGAAGCCGGCCGCTACCACCTCTACGTATCGCTGGCCTGCCCGTGGGCGCATCGCACACTGATCTTCCGTGCGCTCAAGGGACTGGAAAAATTCATCAGCGTGTCGGTGGTGAACGCTTTCATGGGCAGCCAGGGGTGGAGCTTCGAGCCCGATGAAGGCGTCATTGCCGACCCGCTCAACCATGCCAGCTACCTGCACCAGGTCTATACGTCGGCGCAGCCGACATACAGCGGCCGCGTGACCGTACCCATTTTATGGGACAAGCAAGCCCATGCCATCGTCAGCAATGAATCATCGGAAATCATCCGCATGTTCAACAGCGCCTTCGATGCGCTGGGCGCAACACCGGGGGATTATTGCCCGCAAGAGTTGCTGGCCGAAATAGACGAGGTCAATGCCTTCGTCTACCAGAACGTCAACAATGGTGTTTACCGCGCCGGCTTCGCCACCACGCAGGATGCCTATGAAGAGGCCGTCAAAGCCTTGTTCGATGCGCTGGAAACGCTGGAAGCACGTCTGTCGCGGCAGCGCTACCTGGCAGGCGAGCGCATTACCGAAGCCGACTGGCGCCTGTTCACCACCCTGTTGCGCTTCGACGCGGTGTATCACGGCCATTTCAAGTGCAACCTGAAGCGCATTGCCGACTTCCCCAACCTGTGGGCATACACGCGCGAGCTTTACCAATGGCCGGGCGTTGCCGCCACCGTCAACATGGCGCACATCAAGGGCCATTATTACCGCAGCCACCCCACCATCAACCCGACGCGCATCGTGCCGCTCGGACCGCTCATGGATTTTGACGCGCCCCACGGCCGGACAAGCAAGGCAAACGCGCCCGAATAAATCCCGGGGATCCGCACCCTGCGGGCGCCCCGCCGGGATGTTGGGCCCGGATCCAATGTTCGAAAATATCGATGAAAGACGGGCAAATTTTCCGTTTTTCATCCCCCGCCCGCCCCTCTATACTCAAATCATTCGCTCTTTCCGCAGAACGTCCTCTCAAGAGGATCTGCCGACTGCAGCTGACAAACGTGATTCGAAAATATCGAATTTAAAATCTCAGAAAGGACGCCATCATGGTTGAGATTCGCAAAAGTAACGATCGGGGCCTGGCCAACCATGGCTGGCTCGATTCGCGCCACAGCTTTTCCTTTGGCCACTACTATGATCCGGACCACACCGGGTTTGGCCCGCTGCTCGTGATTAATGAAGATCGCGTCCAGCAAGGGCGCGGCTTTGGTGCCCATGGCCACAGGGACATGGAAATCATTTCGTATGTCCTGGAAGGCGCCCTGGAACACAAGGACAGCATGGGCAATGGCTCGGTGCTGCGCTACGGTGATGTGCAGCGCATGAGTGCGGGCACCGGCGTGGTGCATAGCGAATACAACGCTTCGCAAGCCGACCTCGTGCATTTCCTGCAAATCTGGATCCAGCCGAATGTCACAGGCATCGTGCCCAGCTATGAAGAAAAACACTTCGACGCCGCCTCGAAAAAAGGCCAGCTGCGCCTCATCGCCTCGGCCGATGGCCGCGAAGGCTCGGTGCTGGTGCATCAGGATGCGTCTGTCTATGCCGCCATCCTCGACGACGCCGACCGCATCGCCTTGTGGCTGACACCGGGACGTACCGCATATGTGCATGCAATCCGCGGCAAGCTGTCTGTCAATGGCGTGGCATTGGCCACTGGCGACGCCCTGAAAATCACCGATGAAACCGCCATCACGCTGGAGCAGGCCGACAAGGCAGAAATCCTGCTATTCGACCTGCCCTACTGAAGGCAACCACAGCGGGGCATCCACAATATGCCCCACTCCTGCAACCACCGAAAGGCAACCATATCATGGCAAGCATTCTTAGCATTAACAGCAGCGTCCGCAGCCAGGGATCCATCTCCCGCCAGGTCACCGGCGAATTCATCCAACACTGGAAAGCTGCCCATCCGGCCGACAAAATCGTCGAGCGCGACCTCGCCGCCCAACAAGTACCGCACCTGACCGAGCAAATGGTCGGCGCCTTCTTTACGCCGGCCGACCAGCGTTCAGCCGAACAGGCGGAAATCGTCAAGGTGTCCGATGAACTGGTGGCCGAACTGTTCGCCGCCGACGTCATCCTGATTGGCGCGCCGATGTACAACTTCTCGATCAGCTCGACGCTGAAGGCATGGATCGACCATATCGCCCGCGCCGGCGTCACCTTCAAGTACACTGAAACCGGCCCGGTCGGCCTGTTGCAAGGCAAGAAAGTCTATGTCTTCACCTCGCGCGGCGGTGTCTACAGCGAAGGCGCCGGCAAGGCCATGGATTTCCATGAAACCTACCTGCGCGGCGTGCTCGGCTTCATCGGCCTGACCGACGTCACCTTCATCCATAGCGAGGGTCTGGCGATGGGCGACGAAGCAGTCGCCAAGGCACTGAGCAGCACCCGCACCACCATCGGCGAACTGGCAGCCGCCTGACCTGCTTTCCGAGAATGCGATAAGATGGCGCGCCGCCTCAAAATGGCGCGCCTGATTCATTTTTATTATCGTTAGCAGGAGGCATTCCGTGTTATCTCCACAAGACCAGCAGATCGACGCAGCCGCCGATGCCGGTATCGAGTTTGTCGCTTCCTGCGACTTGCCCACGCCTTGGGCGACCTTCACGCTGCATGGATTTATCGAACATGCCACCGGCAAGGAGCATCTGGCCCTGAGCCTGGGCAAGGTCGACGACGGTGCGCCGGTACTGGCGCGCGTGCACTCCGAATGTCTGACCGGCGACGCCCTGTTCAGTCAGCGCTGCGACTGCGGCGCGCAGCTGGAAACCGCGCTGCGCCGGATCGCCGACGAAGGCCGTGGCGTGCTGCTGTACCTGCGCCAGGAGGGCCGCGGCATCGGACTGCTCAACAAGATCCGCGCCTACCAGCTGCAGCAGGCCGGCGCCGACACGGTCGAGGCCAACCATCAGCTCGGCTTTGGCGATGACCTGCGCAACTACTGCATGTGCCAGCCGATGCTGCAGCACCTGGGCATCGCCAGCCTGAACCTGATGACCAACAATCCGCGCAAGGTGGATGCGCTGCGCAAGGATGGCGTGACCATCGCCGCGCGCGTACCGCTGGTGGTCAACCGCAACCGTTTCAATACGCACTACCTTGATACCAAGGCCACCAAGCTGGGGCACTGGCTGCCGGTGGCTGGCAGCGCCGTCAAGACGCCAGAAACACCAAAAGAGTAAGCCGCAAGCGCCAGCTACACTTTTTCAACCGCATAGCCGGCCTCGACCCAGGCCTCGATCCCGCCGGCCAGCGGCCGCACGCGATGATAGCCGCGCTGCATCAGCAGCTTGGCCACGCGTGCCGCCGATACCTCGTTCGGACACGCGCAATACACGATCACTTCGCCCTCGGCAGGCGTGGCGCGCACGAATGCCTCGATCTCATGGTCAGGCACGGCCAGTGCGCCCGGAATGCGACCATCCTGCTGCGCATGCGGCGAGCGCACATCGACGATGACGGGCGTAACGCCCTGCTGCAGCAACTGGTAAAGTTCATCGACCGAGATGCGCGCCATGCGCAGCGACTTCAGAAAACGCTGACGCTGCCACCACTTGCTCGCAACAAACAGCGTCAATGCCACGGCCATCAACAGGATGCCCCATTTTCCCAGCGCTTCCAGCACTTGCAGCAAGTCGTCGATGGTCGTGCTGAACACCGCGCCGAGCAGGATCGCCGAGCCGGCCCACAACGCTGCGCCGATGCCATCGGCGACCAGAAAAGTGGCGCGACTGGTGCCGACCGTCCCCGCCAGCGCACTGGCAACCGAGGCAAAGCCGGGAATGAATTTCGCCACCACCAGCGATGCCGGTCCAAAACGCAGGTACACCGACTCGGTCTGCCTGACACAAGAGTCTGGCGAGAAAGAAATGCGGCACAGCATCGCCATGACACGGCTGCCGTAGCGCCGGCCGGCCCAGTACCAGGCGAAATCCGCCAGCAACGCCGCCGCCACGGCCGTTGCCAGCAGCAACCAGTGAGAATACTTCGCAGCGCCGGCCAGGGCGCCGGCAATCAGCATGGTCGGATAAGCCGGCAAAGGTGCGCCCAGTTGCTCGACCAGGACGTTCAGAAAAACGACGAAAAGGCCGTATTGCTCGATGAGTTCGACGATAAAAGACATGGGCTGGAGTTGCGAATTTAATGTAAAGCATTATATGTCTCAAACAACAGCTGCCAGCCGCCGCGCGCGGCCATCAGGGCATGAAATATATCGATCGCGCCATTCGAAAATTTGATCTTTGTATTTCACAAACACCGCCGTAGAATTGCTTGATTCACGCAAAAGGAATAGCCATGGCAGACGAATTTGCATTGCCGCCGGATGGCGCGCTGGAAACCGTGGTGGTGCCGCGCACGCACGATCTGGGCGACCACTTCGAAGTACGGCGTGCATTGCCATCACGGCAAAAACGCATGGTCGGGCCGTTTGTGTTTCTCGACCAGATGGGCCCGCACGTTTTCTCGGCAGGCCAGGGACTGGATGTGCGTCCCCACCCGCATATCGGACTAGCCACCGTCACCTATCTTTTCGCCGGCGAAATCCTGCATCGCGACAGCCTCGGCAGCGTGCAGGCGATACAACCGGGCGACGTCAACTGGATGACGGCCGGCAGCGGCATCGTCCATTCCGAGCGCACCGCGCCGGCAATCCGGCGGCATGAATCCACGCTATTCGGCCTGCAATGCTGGGTGGCGCTGCCGCAGGCGCAGGAAGAATGCGCACCCGATTTCCGCCACACCGGCGCGACTGCGTTGCCCATTGAAGAAGGCGAAGGCGTGTCGGCACGGATCATTGCCGGCAGCTTTTTTGGCCACCGCTCGCCTGTTGCGACCTTGTCCGACCTCTTCTACGTCGATGTGCAATTGCAACCCGGCGCCCGGATCGATGTCCCGGCTGAATATACCGAACAGGCGCTGTACGTTGTGGCAGGACGGCTCGATCTGGGTCGCGACGGCGTGTTCGATGCCGGGCAGCTGCTGGTGCTGAAACCCGGCAAAGGCATCACGCTTGCCGCCGCCGGCCCGACCGCAGCGCGCGTGATGTTGCTGGGCGGCGAACCGATGGATGGTCCGCGCTACCTTGCCTGGAATTTCGTCTCCAGCTCGGCCGAGCGCCTCGAACAGGCAAAACAGGATTGGCGCGAGCAGCGCTTTGCTGCTGTGCCGGGCGAAACGGAATTCATCCCCCTGCCCGACGTGCCGGGCAAACCGGTGCGCTATCCATAAGCACGTAGCTCGCAACACGCGAACGCCATCGTCAGGCGGCAGTCAGACATTTTTGATTTAATAGGCATACACCACAATTTTTAAGGAGCTTATCTTGAGCAAGCAACTAGACAATGAAGGTCTTGATCTGCTGTTTCGCAACGCACGGACTTTTAATGCATGGTCCGACAAGCCTGTCAGCGATGAAATCCTGAAACAGCTCTACGATCTGATGAAATGGGGGCCGACCAGCGTCAACTGCTGCCCGGCGCGCATCCTCTTCCTGCGCACGCCGGCAGCGAAACAGCGCCTGCTGCCGGCGCTTGCTCCCGGCAACATTGAAAAAACCATGACCGCGCCCGTCACGGCGATCATCGGCTACGATGGCAAGTTCTATGAGCAATTGCCAAAACTATTTCCGCATACAGATGCACGCGCCTGGTTCTCCAATACGCCAGAACTGGCTGAGGTCACGGCACGGCGCAACAGTTCACTGCAAGGCGCCTACTTCATGATGGCGGCACGCGCCCTTGGGCTGGATTGCGGACCGCTTTCCGGCTTCGACCAGGCGAAAGTCGATCATGAATTTTTCCCCGCCGAGAACCGGCCAGACTTCGAGTATGAGTATTTCCCCGACAGCCATATCAAAACCAATTTCCTGTGCAACCTGGGCTATGGCGATTCTGCCAAACTCTTCCCGCGCAGTCCGCGCCTGGACTTCGACGAGGCTTGCAAATTGCTCTAGCATGGATCATCCCGGCAAAGTGAAGGAAAACCGTCCGCCTTTACCATACTGGCAATCATTGCATGGCAACATTACCCGGAGCTCTGCTATAATTTCAAGTTCGTCGGGGCGTAGCGCAGCCTGGTAGCGTACTTGCATGGGGTGCAAGGGGTCGGAGGTTCGAATCCTCTCGCCCCGACCAATAGAATCAAACACTTAGGCCAATCTTCGGATTGGCCTTTTTGTTTTCGAGAATCCCCCCACATTCCTCCCCCCCCCCACAGCAGGATTCCCTATCTAAATTTATCCGTGATGGATTCATTCCCGGACAACCGAAGTGCCGGAACGTTTCTTGCCGAAACCTGCATTAGCTAGTTAGCTAACCCCGTTTGGACAATCCAATCGTTAGAATGGTCTGTAGTAGACGAAATATTTTGATGTTATTTTGTGCAACAATGGAATCCGCATTTACCTGCCATGCGCATCCATAATGAATCAGGCAGGCCTTTTAATCAGGGAATAATAAAGTGAAAAAAATAACTGTCTTCTTATTTACATCATTACTTGGATTTGGCATGGCCGCACATGCAGCTGATGCTGATATCAAGGAATCTGCCCAACAGGTGCAGGTCAAAAAACCGCGGGCAGAAGCCAAAAAGGCGCACAAGAAAGGCGACGCCCCGACTGCGAAGGCCGACAAGCTTGAATCGCAAGCAGCGGCAGCCCCCGGCGAGAAAATGCGCGGATGTGATTACAACAATGGACCTAGTTGTGTTGTTACGGCCGGGGGGCAGCGACCAAGTCCTGACGTCGTTCACAATCCAAGTCCCGTCGTACGTGACTCTGGCCGTAACCGCTCTAAATAACGATGACCTCATTCTCGCGCTGATAGCCGGCCCTGAGTTGTTCCGCCGACACCGAGCAAGCCGCCAGCCGCATTCAGGGACAACAGGATTTTATTCAGGGGGGATGCATGTCATGCGCCGGCACGATAGATTCGTAGCCAATCTATCGTGCCGGCGAAAGAAGGCAAACGCAGGAAATGGTATGAGCTTATACGATCGATACAGTCCCCCTGGAACAGAGAAAATGCCGTCGTTATGAGCATATTTCAAAAAAATGTCTCAAAAACAGCAAAAAAACGTAAAACGAATGACCACCAATTGTCTATTTATTGCGCCAATTCAATACAATACTAGCGTCCGCCTTACATAGGCGACACGTTAACTACTTACTTTACAGGAGTATGAATTGAGCAAAGCTGAAACCATCGCCGCAATCGCCGAGCAACACGATATCCCCAAGAAAAAAGCCCTGGAAATCTACGACGGCATTTTCGACGGTCTGACCGCTGAACTGAAAAAGACTGGCCGCGCGTCCGTCGCCGGTTTCGGTACATTCAACGTCTCCCAGCGCGCCGCGCGCACCGGCCGCAACCCGGCAACTGGCGAGCCCCTGAAAATCAAGGCATCGAAGTCGGTGCGCTTCAAGCAATCGACCGCGCTGAAGGAAGTCGTGCAGAAGTTCAAGGCACCGAAGTAAGCACCGCAGTCGTTGTATCCAAAAGGCCGGGATTCCCGGCTTTTTTTATTCCAGCTGCAACCTCCCCTGCCAAGCTCCCTATGCTCCGGGTTGATGTTCCCGAGCCACCACGATCTTGATACATGAAAGTGCGATAACGCAAATACGTCCAGGCCTCCCATGTCCATACTGGCAAACGATTCGCAACCGATTCCAAAAACGGAGTGACCCATGGATACGTCAAAAGTAACCGGCTGGATTGATCAGGCCCAGCCCATCCTGGTGGCTTTTGGCCTCAAGGTATTGGGCGCCATTGCCGTATTCATTATTGGACGCTGGCTGATCAGTCTGGTGACGAAGTTGGTTGAAGCTGGCATGTCGCGTCAAAAAGTTGACCCGACCGTACAGCGCTACCTCGTCAGTTTCATCACGGTTGCACTGAACATCATCTTGGTGGTGGCCATACTGGGCTACTTCGGCGTCGAAACGACTTCTTTTGCTGCACTGGTTGCCGGCGCCGGCGTAGCCATTGGCGCCGCGTGGAGCGGATTGTTGGGTAACTTTGCCTCGGGCATCTTCCTGCTGGTGCTGCGCCCCTACCAGGTGGGCGACTATGTGATGCTAGGCGGAATTGAAGGCACGGTACTCGAACTGGGCTTGTTCGGCACCACGCTGACGACACCCGACAATGTCAAGACTATCGTCGGCAACGGCAAGATACTCGGAAATGACATCAAGAACTACACGGCCAATCCTTATCGGCGTGTCGAACTGGTGGCGCAGTTGGCTGGCAGCGCAGACCTGCACAAGGCGATCGCCCTGCTGAAAGAGTCCGTTTCCAAAGTGGCGAATACCACGCAAGCCCCGGCGGTTGATGTCGAGATTTTGGAATTCAACGAATTTGGACCCAAACTCGCTGTGCGTCCCTACTGCCATACCGACCACTATTGGCAAGTGTATTTCGATACAAACAAGACCATTGCAGAAACACTGGGGGCGGGAGGCTTTCCGGTGGCAACGCACCCAGTCAAGGTGTACCCGGCATAAGCAACAGCGCAGACCCCAACTGTTCGCCGTTACAGCAATTACTGAAGCCGCTTGGGGTACCCGACTGTCTGTGAAAGCAAGACCTGTTGATCGTGCGTTAGTCCGAGCGCATCGGCGATCGCGGCACGGTCGAACCATCCCCGGATTACCGTCGCCAGGTTATTGCTGGAAGAGAAAAGATAAACGTTCTGGGCAATCGCACCGGCGGCAACGTACGCATACAATTCACGCTGCGCTACCGGCACCCGTCCCAGGCGCGTATGGTCGGCCACATACACCAGATCCAGCGGCGCCTCATCGACAAAATCCTGATATCCGGTGACACGTCGCACATCACTTCCCGCCACCAGTTGCAATTCATTGTCCGCAGCATCGTAACGATAGGCGCCGTCAGGCAGGGCGACGAACATCTCGATCTCCTGTGCATTCAGCGCAGAAGGTGCAGTACGGCCGCCATCATCCCGATTCACCCCGTAAGCGGCCCATAGCAAAGTCGAAAGCAGCGGCAAAGGCAATGCATCCGGCGAAAAGTCCCGTGACGAATGGCGCTGTGCCAATGCCTCCAGCAATGGCAGCCCGCCCTGCTTTTCCGGCGGCGGCAAAGAAATCGACGTTGGCGCATGCCCGAGGGCGGGTTTGGGGCGTAGATTCCCCATCATGCCGAGTGCCACTTTGGTCAGGATATTCATCGCAATTCTCCCCCTCTGCTCAAGAGCCTTACGCAGCAAACTATCCCACCGTACCACATGCGTTTTGAGCTTACTCAACAAGGAGTCTCAAGCAACGAAGACCGCTTGCGGGCGAACAGTGCATCCATGCCTTTACATTGACAAGACCATCGCCACGACCTAAACAGCATTTACCACACGCTTACCGACACCCGAAGGAGGATGCCATGGCCAAGCCATTTTTTGCAGTCAGCTCAAGTTTCATCATGTTGATGGTAGGCGGCATGCAACTTGCCGCAGCAGCCGACGATGCCATACAACAAGGCAAGCCGGCAAAGGCAGCCAAGGCCACGTCATCAGCTGACGACCGCAAGCTGATCAAGAGCGCAATGGCGGCTGCGCCGGCAAAAGTCTCGGCTGCCGCAACCATCATTGCCGCAGGAGCGGACGGCAAGATGCGCACCCTGCGTGAAGGCACGAACGGCTTCACCTGCATGCCCGATAATCCCGCCACACCGGGCAAGGATCCGATGTGCATGGACAAGGCAGCACTCGAATGGGCAACTGCATGGATGGAGCACAAAACACCAGCGAGCGGCAAGATCGGCTTCATGTATATGCTCGCCGGCGGCACCGATGCCAGCAACACCGATCCCTACGCAGCCAAGCCGGAACCCAACAATAACTGGATCAAGACCGGCCCGCACGTCATGATTGTCGGCGCAGAGCCGAGCTTCTACGACATGTATCCGAAAAACGCCAGGCCCGATACAGCGGTCCCCTATGTGATGTGGTCAGGCACGCCGTACCAGCATCTGATGATCCCGATTAAGTAAACGCCCAGGATCGGGCAGGCGATCATTCGCAAATATCGTCGGGCGCGCAATTTGATTATTGATAAGGCAACTTTACCATGGTAACGTACGACAATCCCTGCCCGCCGCTCTCGCGCGGCCCACGCCTCCTTTGACAGGCAGGGGATTTTTGTCAGGAAGAAAAACATGGTGAATCTGGAAGCATACTTTGCGCGCATAGGCTATCCTGGCCCGCACGAACCTACACTTGACGCACTAAAGGCGGTCTGCGCAGGTCATGCATCGGCCATTGCATTCGAAAACATCGACCCGCTACTGGGTCGCACACCCGACCTCGCCTTGCCCGCCCTGCACGAAAAACTGGTCGAGCAGGGGCGCGGTGGCTACTGTTTCGAGCACAACACACTGCTGGCGGAAGTGCTTGCCAGGCTGGGCATGACAGTCACGAAACTGTCGGGACGCGTGGTCTGGATGATGCCTGCCGCAGCGCCCGCGACTCCCCGTACCCATATGCTGCTCAAGGTCGAAGTGCCGGATGCAAAAGGCAGCTCGTTTATCGTCGACGCCGGCTTTGGCGGCCAGCTCTTCGATGCGCCGCTGCTGCTCGCACCGGGACAAGAGCAGCGCACGCCCAACAGCGTAATGCGCATTACCTGCGAAAACGATACCCATACCGCAGAGGTGCTACTTCCCCAAGGGTGGGTGCCGATGTATCGATTCACGCTGGAAGCGCATCTGCCGGTCGACTATGAACCGCTGAACTGGTTTACCGCCGCCCATCCGTCATCACTCTTCCGCCACAACCTCCTGATCCAGATTCTGGGGCCGGATGGCCGTACCAATCTGCTCAACGACAAGCTGATGCGGATACCTGCAGGTGGACTGCCAGAGCTACGACGCATTGAAGATGTACGCGACTTTGAAACCGTACTCGGGCAGGTATTCAAGATAAGGCTGCCCGTGCCCGCCGGTGCGCTGTTTGAACGCGTCCCCAAAGGACTGGACAACGTCTTCATCCCCGCTAGCGATTCGCATTAACACATACAAACTGGTACACCCAGGCGCGTCGATATTCTGGTCGAACAAGCCGCGGCACAAGCAACCCGAATGAAAACAAAGTCATGAGTCCGCAGCGCCTTGCGCTTCTTGCCGCCATTGCGACAGTGCTCGCTGCCTGCGCGCCCCTGCGGCCGGACACAACGCTGCCGGTGACACTGGCAGCGTCGCCCAACTTCGACCAGCGCCGGCCGAATCTGGTGATCATCCATCACACCAGCAGCAATACACTGGAGCGGGCATTAGATACGCTTACCTCCCCTGTGCGGGCGGTAAGCGCACATTACCTGATCGGCCGCGACGGCAAGATCTTCCAGCTGGTCGAAGAAAGTGCCCGCGCATGGCACGCCGGAAAATCATGGTGGAGCGGCCAGACTGACGTCAATTCGGCGTCACTCGGCATCGAACTCGACAACAATGGCAGCGAGCCTTTTGCAGATGCGCAGATCGATGCGCTGCTGGCCTTGCTGGCCGATATACGGCTGCGCTACAACATCCCCGCCGCAAATTTCATCGGCCACGCGGATGTGGCACCGGCGCGCAAGGCCGATCCGAGCGCCTACTTTCCCTGGCAAAGGCTGGCACAGCGGGGTTTCGGCCTGTGGTGTGACGCGCCCCTGCCCGCTGCCCCGCCCGGCTTTGACCTGCCGCTCGCACTCACGGCAATCGGCTACGATCCTGCCAGGCCCGAAGCTGCACGGCAGGCCTTCCGCCTGCATTTCGTCCGGGGCAACCTGGTGCCTTCGGAGGAGATAGAGAAAGCGCTGGCTTATTGTCTTTTGCAGGTGAAAGCCTTGCAGAGGCAGTAATGCACTCCCCGTGGTCGCCGGGAAAATGTTGCTCGTAGAATGCATTCAGGCTTGCTCGGCCGCTGAGCGGAGTGCGCAGAAAAAATCGTTCGCGCAAAGCGAAACGCCCCGGCTTCTGAAGAAGACGGGGCGTTTCTGGGTAAATAGCCTGACGATGACCTACTTTCACACTGGTTGCAGCACTATCATCGGCGCGAAGTCGTTTCA